>Ga0247609_10000633_pt1 | contig 47061 bp, 32 predicted proteins | sample 172DNAGHGlowgp2_FD_193487 | JGI IMG/M metagenome (GOLD analysis project Ga0247609, IMG submission 193487) | Sheep rumen microbial communities from Palmerston North, Manawatu-Wanganui, New Zealand - 1728 DNA GHGlow gp2 | ecosystem: Host-associated > Mammals > Digestive system > Stomach > Rumen ... | reverse complement strand
CCATTACGCCTTGCGAACCGATGTTGGCGCTGAGTGCAAGCGTGTTGACGAACATGCCTATCGTGCCTTGAATGCTTAGGTTGCTGCGACCTCCGCTGATTGTGGTGATGCACAGGCGCTCGTTGTTGGAGAAGCGCGACAGGGCATAGAACACGGCAGCCAAGGTGAGGTGAGCCGGCGTGACCTGATGCTTGCGGCAGAAGTCGCTGACGGCATCCATGTCGATGGCAGAAGAGGCCACTCCGATGACGCCCTGGTCATGTGGGTTCGTCAAGTCAGACGGAATCTCAGTCGGTCCCTCGACTGCCCCTAAGCGACTCTGGAAGTAGTCGCGTGCAGCGGCATAGTCAGCACCCTTCTCTGCCTCCTTCTCTGCCACGACGAAGGCTGCATAGCTCATAACCTCGGGTTCAATCTCGCCACCATTCATCAAGTCGCACAACTGATGGAGGAAGATGTCGTAAGAACCGCCGTCGAACACGAGATGATGGAAGTCCGTGAGCAGATAGACCTTCTGCGCCGTCTTCACAATCTCCAGCCGATACAAAGGTCCCTTGTTCAGGTTGAAGGGCCTTACGAACTCGAGCTTATAGTTCGCCAGCTCTTCCTCGCTCATCTCAGTCAACGGGATGTCGATGGTCTGCTCCAGGTCCTGCACCTGAGTAATCTCGGTGTTTTCTGTCTCGAAATGAATGCTCAGCTCCGGATGAGCCTTCACAAAGGTCCTCAGTGCTGTGGCAAGTGCCTGCACGTCGGTCGTGAGCGGGAACGCTATCTTCAGGGGTATGTTGTAAATAGTCGAGGTGGGGTTCTTCATGCAATCCACATAAACGCCTGTCTGGGCATAGCTCAAGGGAACCTTATGGAGTTCGACTGCTTGGGCTTCTTGAGCCGAAGAGGTTGAATGCGTTGCTCCTGGCTGCATCAGACTCTTCAGGATTTCATTCTCGATGCTTTGCAACGTGCCAGTCTTGACGAGCGACTTGGCATCGAGCGCCACATTGTAGCGTTTGTTGATGAGCACCGCAAGCCTGATAGCTGAGATGGAAGTGAGTCCGGCATAGCCCAAAACTGTCGTGATACCGAAGTCTTTGTTGTTCACGATACCTGCTATCATATCGAACAACTTTTGCTCGAGCACATTCATAGGCGCATTGACGGCCTCAACAGCCTCAACCTTCTTCTCTGGTTTAGGCAGGGCACGCTTGTTGACCTTCTGGTTCTGGTTGAGAGGTATGGCATCAATCTGCATCGTGACAGCAGGCACCATGTATGGCGGCTTCTCTTCAAGGATGAAACTGTTGAGGGCTTCGATGTCTATCTTCTCGTCGCTGACGATGTATGCAGCAATGAACTTGCCGGTTCCTTCGCCTTCCATGTCGAAGGCCTGCACCGTGGCATCCTTGATGCCGGGGAACTCGCGGATGATGGACTCGACCTCCTTCAGCTCGATGCGGAAGCCGCGAATCTTCACCTGCCCGTCCCTGCGACCAACAAACTCGATGTTGCCGTCGGGCAAGTATCGCACGATGTCGCCTGTCTTATAGATGCGGTTGTACTTGGGTTCGTCGGTAAACGGATTGCTGACATACACCTCGGCCGTCTTCTCGGGGCGGTTCAAGTAGCCACGCGTCACTTGCGGGCCTGCCACCCACAGCTCGCCACAAGCACCAACGGGCAAGCGGGAGCCTTCCTTGTCCACGATATAGAGCTTGCTGTTCTGGACGGCTTTTCCAATAGGTATGTTCTTCTTCTGTTCCTTCACCCAATAGTTGGTGACGTAGCAAATCGTTTCCGACGGGCCATAGCCATTGGTGAGGCTGAATGTCGCAGGCGGTGCGAGGGAAGGCAGCTTCTCGCCTCCCGTCATCAGCACCTGCAGGGAGTGGTTCTCGATGCCGGTGGCAAACTGGTAGGCCACCTGTGTCGTCATGAACGTATGAGTGATGCCATTCGCCTCGAAGTAATCGCTGAGAGCAATCAGGTCGAGTCGCATCTCCTCGGGTATGATGTAGAGTTCTGCCCCAATCGTCAGCGCGGAGAATATTTCCATGGGCGAGGCGTCGAAGCCAAAGCTGGCATAAGCAGCCACGCGGCTCTGGGCGTTGATGTGGAGGCCCTGTTGATGCATGTGGCAGAACGCTACCCAATTCCTGTGCTCCGACATGCCACCCTTGGGCACGCCGGTCGAGCCGCTGGTATATATTAAGGTAAAGAGGGAGGAGGGCTTGGGTGTGACTTTAAGGTCCTTAAGGTCTTTAAGGTCTTTAAGGTCCTTAAGGTCTTTCGTGAGCAAGACGTCGCCCTTGTATTCGTCCATTATCGGGAGCAGGGCTTCGTCGGCAATCAGCAAGCGCGCCTTGGTGTCCTGCACCATGAAGTTCAGTCGCTCCTTCGGGTAACTTGGGTCGAGCGGCTGGAAAGCACAGCCGGCTTTCAGTACGCCGAGGGATGCTATCGCCATCCATTCGCATCGGGGAATCAGTATCGCAACGACATCCTCCAAGCCCAAGCCCTTGTCGGCAATATAGCCAGCGATGCGGTCGCTGAGTGCGTCCACCTCGCTATAGGTGTAGCGATTCTCGCGGAACGTCACGGCAATCTTGTCCGGCACGCTTTGCGCTTGACGCCGGAACAGCGAGACAATGGTCTGACTGTCGTCGTACGGTTCGTCCGTTTCGTTGAAGCTGTCCAGCAACTGCGCCTGCTCCGCATCGACAAGGGATATGTCGCGCAGATATTCCTTGGCAAGGAAGCCCTCCATCACGGCCTCGTAGCTCTCCAGAAACTGCCCCACGAATGCCTCGGAATACTGCAGGGAATTGTATTCCGCCTCTATGCAGCATTGCCCATTGCTCACGTATGTCTTAATGTAGATGGGCACGTCGCGTGTGTTGTTCACCAGAAGGAGTGTCGACATCGGCTTGCCGTCGAAGGTGGGATTGTTGAACATCTCCCCATGCCAGGCAAATGCTGTGGCCGACTGCAGGCTGAGGTCGTTCACAAGGTCGCTGTAGGCGTATGCCTCGTGCTGACGGCAACCCGTCATCTGCTCCTGCCCGGCCTTGAGGAAGTCGAGCACCGAGGTGTCGCTTGTGAACTTAGCATAGGAGGGCAGCGTCTTGACAAACATGCCGATGGTGTGCTTCAAGAGAGCATTCTGCCTGCCGTTGTAGATGTTTGTGAAAAGGGATTCCTGTTCGTTGTTGTACTTTGCGAGCAGGAATGCGAAAACCGAGGTGAACAGGGTGCTCTTGAAGATGCCGTTTGCCCGACAGAATGCGTCGATGCGCTCCATGCTTGTGCCAAACGTCCTTGCAAGGCATGTCTCCGTGTCGAGCTGTGGCGTGACGGTCTGACCAGTGTCCACATCCGGTATGAGCGGCGAGTAAACGTCTCCACAATCAAAGTGCTGGGCAAACCATGCTTTCGCTTCGTCGAACGCCGGCGTCTGTCGCACGACGGTTTCCGCCTCTGCCGCTTCCGCCATAGTCATGCCTTCCTTTTCCAGTTCGAGCCCCTTGTAAGCCGTTTCTATGTCGTTTAGCATCAGTTGTGTTGATGTGCCGTCGACGATGATATGGTGGTATTCGGTGTAGAGATAGAGGTGGCGTGCGTCGCGCAGCAGTCGGATGCGGAAGAGGCGGTCGGCGTAGATGTCGAAGGGCTTGACGAGCGATGGCTTCACGGCCTCGATGTCGTCGATGTCCTCTACGGCGACGGAGAATGCCTCGTCTGCGATTGTCTGCATGGGCTCGCCCTCGTCGTTGAGGGTGATGCGGGTGAAGAGCGTGGGGTGCGCCTTTACCGCCGTCTCTATTGCCCTGCATAGCCTGTCTGCATCGAGAGTCGGGTCGAGCGTGTGGAGATAGGGCAGATTGTAGCAAATCTCGCCGTTGTGGCCGACGCACTCTGCGTAGATGCCATATTGGGTTTTACTTAAAGGAGCCATCGTGTTTTATTTTTGTGTTTATGACTTGTTGAAATTCTTGTTTCCTAAGTTGCTGATTATCAAGAAGCGTTTGGCGTTGAAAATCCCCGCCTGCGGCGATTGCAATTCCCGCGTGCGGCGTTGGTCATTTCCGCGTGCGGCGTTGAAAATCCCCGCCTGCGGCGTTACCATTTCTTTGATATGATGCGTGGTGAGACGATAAGCGAGAACCAGGCCCACTTCAGGTCGTCGTTGCCCTCGGCTCGCTTGAGTCTTTCCATAGTATCTGTGCCTGCCATGTACGAGAAGCCGAGAGCCACATGGGCGTCCTGCAGTATCCGATAGGAAGCCTCGAAGTCGAAGTCGTGTCCCAAGGTCTTTTTCAAGCCCTCCAGCGTTGTTGCCATTGCCAGATAGTGGTAGGAAGCCTTTATGTTCAAACCCTTGATGGGACTGTAGCTTGCCCCCGCGTAGAGGTTCTGTAAGCCGGGCGAGAAAGTGTCGCTGAAAGCCTGCACGTAGAAGAAGTCCATCAGACCATAGAACTTGTGGTGAGAACCATAGACCGGATTGAAGAACTTGAAGACCTTGTGCTGGACGAGACCCAAGCCTCCGTTCTTGCGCACGACGAAGTAGTCGTCACCACTCAGATAGTCGTAGCCCGCAACAGCTCCCCACTTCGGGCTTATCTGGTATTGCGCCTTGACGCTCGCCATCCAGGCGTCCATCTTGCAATCCTTCTCGTTACGCCCCAGCTGATGATAGTACGAAGCCTCTGCCGTCAGCTTGTCCGGCTTGTAAGAGAGATAGCCGCCCACCAGTTGCTGGTACCTGTTGCAGGGGTCAGTGAATTCATCACTGCTGTACTTATCGCCCTGCATGCCAATGTTCATGAACAGCAAGGAAACCCCAATCGGTATTTTGGGTACGTCGTAATGATACCAAAGGGTGTGCATCATCTTGTACGAGTCACCCGTATACAAGGAACCACCCGTGATGCTCTCGGCATTCTGGTTGAAACCGAATATCGCATGAACCTTGTGTCCGAAGCCTTCATAGCCAAACTTCAGGACGTCGTGGGAGTTTGCGGCCATTGCCCAGTCGTTAGCACCGATGATGCGTTCGTCGTCGTAGGAAAGCACCTGGCGTCCCATCTTTACGAAGAGGCCGTTCTTTGCCGTCAGCTGCGCCCAAGCTTCATAGAGGTTGAAACTGCCCTTGCCGGCCTGTCCCCACACCCCGCTATGCTGGGCAGAAACCTTTGCCTCAATGTAGGGACGCTTGTAGTCCAACGACAGACGCGTCCTTTCCATGAGGAACTGCGCGCGGTTTTCCTCTGCGCCTTCAGTGAAGCCACCGAATCGCATCTCGCCGCGACCAAGGATGTTCAAGTCTACGTCGAGCTGGTTCACTCCCTGACTTTGCGCTTCTTTCTTATTGCCAAAGATGGCTTCCTTCTGTTCGTCGGCCGACGTCTCGTTCTGAGCCGAGGCCATAGACGCTGCCATTAAAAGCAACAGAATAATTTCTTTTCTCACTATTCTATTTCAAAGATGTTAATAAAACCTGTGAGCTTGAAGACGCTCTTGATGTCCTCGTTCATGTTCTTCAGGACAACTTTGCTGCCACCAGCCTTCGCCCCCTTGAGGATGCTGATGAGGATACGCAAGCCGCTTGATGCGATATACTCCAAGCCTTCGCAATCGATGATGACATCCTTGCCGCTTGTAGTATAGAGTGGTTGCAAGGTTTTTTCCACATCAGCTGCTGCCGCGGTGTCGAGTTCGCCTTCGAGTGTTACGAGGTATTTGTCCTCCATTTGTTCGATGTTTGTCTTCATTGCCTAAATTATGATTATGAATTATGAATTATGAATTGACTTAGTCAGTGTCAGGACGTTCTGGCCGTTGATGCGTTCGTAGTTGATAGAGTCCATTAGTTCGCGGACAAGCAGTATGCCAAGTCCTCCTATGGGACGCTCCTCTGCCGAGAGTGTTGTGTCGGCAGCCGTAACTTCAGTCGGATTGAATGGGATGCCGGAGTCGGAAATGATGAACTTCAGCCGACGGCCATTCGATGTGGCACGTATGTTCACGTCTCCTGTCGTTCCCTGTGGATAAGCATACTCCATGACATTGACCACGGTTTCCTCTACTGCAAGACGCAGCCTGCCTGTCAGCGACTTGTCGAGCGATAGGCTTTCTGCCACTTGCTTCACGAAAGAGCCGAGCTTCTCGACTTCCTTGACATCGTTCTTCAGCGTAATGCCTTCGCCCATGATGCTTTGCTCCTGCAATGGCGTGTAGCTTAATGCCAGCAATGTCAGGTCATCACTTTGTTCGGTCTCGCCGATGAACTTCTGCCAGCATTCGATAGCTGCCTCCACCAACTGCCTGGGGTTCGTGGTGCCCGCCTCAGCTATCATCTGCCCTACTCTATCCCTGCCGAAGAGCTTGCCTTTGGCGTTGCGTGCCTCTGTAAGTCCGTCGGTATAGAGGAAGAGCGCCGAGCCTGGTTGCATCTGCATGGTCTGCATCTCATATTCGAAATCTTCGAAGAGGCCGACAGGCAAGTTGGGCATGGCTTCTAAGTTGGAAATCTCGGCTTTCGAGTTTTGAGTTCTGACCATGATTGGCAATTCATGACCTGCGTTGCAATAGTGCAAGTGTCCCGTTGGGAGGTCCAAGACGCCGACAAAGAGCGTGACGAAGATGTTGGCCTTGTTGTTGCGACAGGCTGTCTCGTTGAGGCGCTTCATGATGTGTGACGGGTTGTCCTCGCGCGAAGCGATGTTACGGAAGAGTGCCTGCATGATGGCCATAATGAGTGCCGAAGGTATGCCTTTGCCACTCACGTCGCCGATACAGAAGAAGAGCTTTCCATCGCGAACAAAAGCATTGTATAGATCACCGCCGACAGCTTTTGCCGGTATCAGCCGCCCTTCAACTTGGACATCGTCTATGTCCTTCATTGCCCCATCTTCTTCCGGAAGTAATGTCTGCTGGATGTTGTTCGCTATGTGAAGTTCGCCCGCCATGCGTTCCTGCTCCAAGGCTTGGCTTCTGAGTTTCTCTTCATCTTTAACAAAACGGCGAACGAGATAGACCAGGATGCCGAATGCCAGCAAAGAAAGCAACAGCAGGTGGTATCTCAACTCCAGGAGTGAGCCATAGACTTCGTCGTCGTAACAGACCACGGCTATCTGCCAATGTGGTATGCCCCTCATGTTTGTGACAAAGACAGAGCCATCGCGATCTCTTGTGTCAAAGTCTATAATCTTGCTCCGACCGTTGCTGCTTAGACGACGTTCTGCAGTACTATCGTTGACGAGGGAGGTGACGAACTCTACTTCCGTTCGCAGAGTGGAGTCTGCCGGACCAGCTATCAGTTCACCTTCCTCGGTAAGCAACAGGTCAAAAGATGATGGATATATGTGTCGGTAATTCAGCGTGTCGCCAAGGCTTTCCGTGTCAAGGTCAACACCTAACACAGCCACAGTATCTCCTGTGAACTCATAGATGGGCACGGCATAGCTGACGAGCCTCATCTCGAGGTAGATATCGTCGTATGGCCCTACCCAACTGTTAGCCTTTTTCTCCTGAATGTCTTTGTAGAAGCCGTCCTTCGTGTAGTCGAACTCGTCGCCTGCCACTTGCAGACACACAATGCCGGTATCTGTCCTCAACGCATAAGGTTCGAACAGCCTGCCCTTGTCCTTATAGTAACCGGGATTGAAGGAAATGCCACAACCTCTCATGTTAGGAGAGTATTTGGCAATCTGTGCCAAGATGTTGAACAAGGAGTCTGGGGTAGCGAGGTTGTTCTTCACCTCCATGATGTGACTCTTGAGGGTGCGTTCGGAGGCTTCGACGATACGTTTCGTGATGATGGCCTTCGTGGTCAGCTCCATCTCTGCATACTTCTCCAGTTCCACCTCCATCAAGCGATGGGTGTAGTAGTACTGCACGCCAGACAGCAACTCAAGAAGCAGAGCCGCTGTAATAACAATGAGAAGTCCTTTTCGTTTCTTGAGTGAGAGAACAAAACTCTTCAATTTACTCATTCAGGTCAGTAGTTATAATCAACACTCATTGCTCTACAAAGATACGCTTTTTTTGTTAAGAAACGATATCCTATACCTTACTTTTTGCAGAAAAAACGAAGAAATCCTCCTTACCCTCTCAAAGCAGGGGGGAAACGACATGTGGAATAATTGAAAACACAACGTGTGTCATCGGTAAACATCACGTGTGAAGTTTGAGAACATCACGTGTGAAGTTTGAGAACATCACGTGTGAAATTGGCAAATTAGACACGGAACATGGGCAAAGGACACGGGGAACACTCCTCCAAAGCCTCAATTACAGGCGATAGCTCACCCTCATATTTCCTCTTTAGGAAAAATCCAATCCCAAGCAATGATTCTCTCGGATATTTTTTGTAACTTTGCATTGTCATTAATAATAATGTTTCTATTTGCATCACTTAAATTATGACGAACCTTTTTCGATTCAGAGAAAAAACTAAGGGCATAGGGCATCTTGTCCTCTGCACCCTGATGCTGTCGCTGATTTCATGCATGCACGATGATGTGGAGCCTGCCGACTCAACTATGCTTGTTAAGGTTGGGGATCAAGTCCCTAGTTTTATCCTTACATCTTCTGATGGAAAAGAATTGACATCCTCTTCGCTTAGCGGACATGTTTACATCCTGAATTTCTTCGACACAGGATGTCCCGACTGTCAGAAGGAATTTCCTGTCATGCAGCAGGTCTATGACAAATATGAGGGAAACGTACCCATCCTGAATGTGCCACGCAGCCAGACAAAAGAAGAAGTAAACGTTTATTGGGAAGAAGCAGGATTTACCATGCCCTTCTATATCCCCCAAGACAAAAATCTGTATTATAAGTTTGCTACCAAGACCATTCCACGTACTTATATAGTAAATGCTGGGGGAAAAGTGGTTGCAGCCTATTCCGACGCTCCAATAGCAGATTCGAATTCAATCGAGCATCACCTGCAACAGTTGCTTGCCAAGGGCGGTAACTGATAAAACAAAGTCCCTTTCAATTAAAGCCAACGTTACCTGTTTATTCACCGCACACCCACACAAAAAGAGAGCTGCATAATCCTAAGACTATGCAGCTCTCCTTAGTTTATTTCTTGCGTCTCTAGATGAGGGCGCTTGATGCTAATTCACCATACATCAGTAGCTGATCTTCTTCACCTGTCTCAGGGCATCAGTTTTGGCTGTTACTACATAGACACCCTTTGGCATGCGGAATCGGTGTTCACTGAAGTCTGGTTTTGCAGAATAAACCCGACGTCCACCGACATCAAAGACATTCACTTCTGTGATGGGTTGTCCTGTCGTTGAAGTCACAACGACAATACCATCCTCACCATAGATTTGCAGACTGCTCTCTGCGATTGCCCGCTGGATGCTGGATGCTTGTACGATGAAGAAGCGGTTCTGCGTACGGCCAGGCATACGGGTAGACATTCCAGAGTAGAGGGGCACTGCTTCATCTGTCTTAGCATCATAGAGCATCAGGCTGTCGCCCAGCGACTCAACACCCTGGAAGGTAACTGTTGCAGGCTCGTCACTATTGCTCTCAATGCCAATGGGCAGTACCATGAAGTCGTGAATGCGGTTGATGCTGGTAGCCAAACGACCTGTCAACGTGTAAACTACAGGTATGCTGGAACTGATATCGCTGACGGTGAACGTTGCAAGGTCTTCCTCTGGCAGGAATTGATTGCTGGCAGCAGCACTCTTAATCACACTGGCATCACTCTGGTTGCCGTCGCGTTCTGCATGAATGATGAACTCACCCCTATAATGCAATCCGTCAGGAGTTGAGGACGCTGTTCTTGGAGTATGTGTCATCATGTCGGTGGTGTACTTCAGTGTGATTTCGCTGACATCATCGCTCTTACTCTTCACGAAGAAGCCATAGCGCGCAGGAACAATCGTCTGCCCCTGCAAGCCGGAACCTTCACCATCATCGTATGCTGCGAAATTCATGTCTGTCCACTTCCAGGAAGTTCCATTAGGATTCAAGTCGGGATTCTTTGGATCCAACTCGCTATTCTTCATCACGAGGAAGTAAGGCATTATGACATTGCTATTCTTCTCGAAGAACTTCTGCATGTCGAGACCGCAAATGAACGGGTTGCCAGCAAGGAAGTAGCCTATGCTGCCCTGTCCTTCGTTCTTTAACGTTACCTCGTATTCTTCGGGTGCAGTAGTGCCGTCATCTGGCGTTGCGAAGTAGTCAGAACGCAGACGACCACGGTTGTTCAATGTTACGGTGTTCGTTGCTGTGGCTCCATCAGGCATTTCACGTCCATCATTGATGTAAACACGCACGCGCCTTTCTATAGCATAGCCCTTTGTCCAGTCCCAAATATCGTAGTACTGGTCGTCCTTAGGAAGACGGAAGACAGTCCTCACGCTCTCGCTATTGTAGGGGCTCTTCAAGTTGTTGATGGGCATCACGCTGAAACCACCATTGTCGTAGGGCACGGTATGATCGTTGTGCGCACCGCTCCAGGAGCCGCGAACTGCAACATTAATCTTACTGTCACCGAAAGGCTTATACACCAGACGATTCAAATAGTCATCAGCATTAGTGGAGTCCCACTGATAAGCTTGACCAGATCCTGTCCAGTCACCCTCTTCAGCATGACCGAGATTCTCCGTCTGGCTGGCATCGTCGGCAGACCAAACGGCACCACGTTCGTAGAGCACTGCCTTGGCCTTGTCCCACTGGCGCTGATAGACAGCAGGTGCAAAGCGGTCGTAGTCGAGTCCTGAGGGATAAGTGCCGCTAATGCCCTTCATTTCGATATGATTGGTCACATCGAAGTTGATGGGTTCGAAGTAAGTAGTCTCCTGTCGGCCGCTCCATGACGGTGCGTACCATTCTCCAGAGATTGTTCCCTGCAAGGGTGAGCTGGCAAGACTCCAGAGGTTCTTAGCCAGTGCGAACTCTACCCATGCCTTCGTATAGTCGAGCAAGTGGGCATTTACCAACTCTGTTTCCGGCTGGAATGCGATGCTGTCGCAGACATTATCAACATATAGTTCTGTTACCATATCACCCACCGCACGATACGGAACACCTGTGCCAGTCCATTCATGAGCCTGGAAGTCGTAGCGGATTAGTGGTGATGCAGTTGAAAGCAGAGCTGGGAAACCAGTCGGAATACCTTGGTCATCAACTTCATCGCCAAGGTCGTAGAGTTTAGATGCAGGAGCCGTTTCACTTGTCATCATCAGGATATTTGTGACATAGAGCGGAGCAAAGCCCTGCATACGGCTACGATCGGCTGGAGTAACATAGTTCGTAGTGTTTGGATTATCACCTTCCTTACCATTCGGGAGGTAACGGTTCTTCAGATTCGTTCCATTGTAAGCATATAGCTCATCGTAGTCTGCACGGCGCCAGTTCTCATCATTACTCCAGTCAGTGTTTCCTGCACCTCCAGTCCATACCTCATAGTCGGGTACAATCTTGATAATGATGTCTCCATTACCGTTACAGGTGAACTGCAATCCTTCATTCAAATCCTCAATGAAATAGTATCGGAGAGTGTAGCTGTAACCTTCGCGCACTAGGAACTCCTTATCGAAATGAATCTTCAACAAACGTTCTTCCTCTCCATTTTCCCAGAATTGATCTGCTCTACCAACCAAGTAATCAATCTTACCAACAGCTGGAACCCATGAGTTGTTCTCGTCCATCACAATATTATCCATGATGAAACGCTGCATGATACTGTCTGTAGAATTGGCAATTCTCACATAAGAAAGGGCACTAAGTGGATTGTCATCTTTCTTTATGCCAACACATTTTGGTGTGATAACGTTGATATCGCGCAGAGGAATGTGCAAATCATTGTAAACACCATCACCATGATCGACGAGCTTCTCGAACTGGCTCTTCGAGATACGTACACTCAGTGTTCCCAAACCAGCAGGATAATGCTTCTCACTGAATCCCACCTTCATGTGGGGAGCATGATCGCTCACCCTCACCTTGAAGGGCTGTGGTTCAGCACAGATGTATACGAAATCTTTAGCAGCCTCGTTGATGTTAGATTCGATGGGTATAGCAACGAACTTCACATACTTTATGGTGTCGCCCAGATAAATCTCATTTACAACATTATCATCATTTATCTGTACATCCACAATCTTCGTGTGGATAGCGAGTTGCGGCTTGCTGCCATCTGTAGGATTGGCTAACGACCGCAAGTACTCAAGCATCCTTTCTGTAAATGGTGCTATATTTTGATAGAGCGGGTTAACACCAAACCTAATGTTAGGATCATAGAGGGTGGTCACATCCGGATTCATGAAACGGAAGCACCTGACAGCATCGTAGAGATAAATTCTTCTTTCCACTTGCTCACCATCCACTTCTTCATAATAAGTAGTGTACTGCTGCATATAGTTCTCCACGGTAGCAGGGATGCTATCTACACCTTCCGACTTGGGCACACCCAGCCACCAGTCGAAATAAACCTCATCCATAACAACGTAATCGCCATCCTCATGTTCGCCATCTTGGTCTTCATAGCCTTCTTTCTTCGTATAGCCAGTCAACTCCATGGCAAAGGTCTGGGTGGTGTATTCGCAGAACTCCAGATCCTCAATAGACATACCGCCGATGGTTCCCACAATCTGAATCTTGGGCACGAACCACAAGATGGAGCGGTTGGAACACTCGTTGAGCACATTGAAAAGAAACTCTGTGACATAGTTAATGTCCTCCAGTTCTGATGACGTCATGGGCGATTTACCGTGTAAGGTCGTTAACAATGCATAGTTGTGATAGAAATCCCATGCAAAGCCACCCATGGCACCATTGAAGATCAAACGCCTCTGACCGCCGGCAGTACTCTGACCATAGACAGTGTTTCCTTCATCAAGTGCCATCTGTGCGAAAGAGAATTCTGGATGGTCAGCGAAACAAGGACTCCACTGGAAATTACCATAGACCACATTGTTGTTTATTGTATCACGCATCATCGATGCAGCGAAAGCAGCCTGGTAAACATCCTTATATTCTGCAACATCGTACATACCTGAATCAATGTTATCCTGCAGGTCGTGACCATTGACGGTGATGCCCATGGCAGCCAAACCCTCTTGGAACCTCAGCAGGAAGTTGTCCCAATCCAGATAGATGAACGAGAGATATTGTCTGTCTGCTTCTGCAACTGTTGTTGTGGATTCTTCGAGACCAGTAGAAAGAAGAAGACTCTCAAAGTTGGTCTCCAACTGTATCACATCCAGGTCACCGCCGCAAAGAGGTGTCGTCAACTGAGGTCCTACTTCAGGCAACTGGGCATACACCCACACATCATCAAGGAAGTAGTCACCACCAGAGGTTGAAGCGCAATTGTTTTCAATCTTCAGTTCATAGCTCACACAAGGATCGTTGAGGAAGAACTCAAAGTAGAACTGTTGCCAGCAATATCCATCTGATCCTGCTGCGGTAGAGTTGGTTAGACCGGTTGCTCCATATCTTCTATACTGCTGACTGATCTGACCTGGGCAGAACGCATAAACCACCTTATCCGGCTGTCCCGGTGTTTTACCAATCACCTTCAGGATAACGCTGCCTGGAACAGTAGTAGCACTGGCTGCAATAGCAGACATCCAGCCTGAGCACATCATCTTCGTACCCATACAGAATGTACCTGTAAACGGCACGCTGGCTACTGTACCAGGTAGGTCGGAGGCATCAATGTAGAGGAAACCAGATTCTAAGTTAGGGTTAAGAATTTCACCGGTTTTCCTACTAACTGGATTTATGTCTAGTGTTTGATGAGCTGTGTTACCAACACCATACTCACCCCATACACAATAGTTAAATACATTATTTCCAAAAGGAGCAAAGGCATAGTTTGACTTTTGAGGGTTCAAAGGCAAAGCAGAATTGTTTGCTATTGGTAGGTTACCTGCAGTGTTACCTGGATAAGTCGTCGTGCCCGCAGGAGTAACAAAAGTCTTTCCCTTAGGATAGTCGAAATCGATATGAGCAACAGGATCCTTGCCACCCACCAACTGGCGAAGTCCCTGAGGAGAACGAGATTGCAACTCAGGTCGAGCGTTGGCGCCTACAACATCCATCCATGGATAAACTTCACTATTATCGTCGAAGATAAGGGTAAACTTTGCCAATTGGAATCGTGTGGTACTGTTAGCACCGGTACGGGCATACACCTTAATCTCTGCATAACCACCAGAGGGAACCACTCCGCTTGCAGGATATTGGAACTCTACCAATCGACGGCGATGGGTTGCAGCATTAGCGTAGTCTGGATTAGTTGGAGCATTGATAAAGGCTGCATTTCTAATACCAGCATTATTATAATTGGTTATCTCAATTTGAACATAATCATTGCTCGTGATATTCTGCAGGTTCTGGTCAGCAGCATTATTTGGATTACCATTGGTATAGAACCAATAATCCCATAGCTCCAAATCCAGAGGCACGAGATCAGCCCTAATAGTGTTATAAGCATTAGAGATACGGCGTGTGGGGAAGTGGATTGTATGCTCTTCTAGCCAATCATTACTGCCATAAGTCATTGCCGTAAGCTTGCGTGCCATTACGTTGGCATCGACCAATTCAAAATAATGACGAAGGGTCAGCGAAGGCTCAGTGAGATTACCTGCGTTGGCACCATTAGCTTGGCCTGAATTCTGATATGCCAAATCACTGTATCGTGACAAGTCAGCACCAATAACGAGACGATCTTGTCCATTCGGGAGGCGAACTTCCATGCTATGTGTGACAGCTTGAGTGTTACTGTTATTGGCAATTCGCTTGACACCACTTCCCATCACCAAACCGTTATTGTAAACAAAACGACGCCTATTAGCGGATTGATAGATACCATCGTGCAGAGGCAACTCATTGGTGCCATTATAGTAATACCAACGCTGGAAATTAGTGTGCTGAGAAGCAGATCCTGCATTATTTGTAGTAAGGAACACACGTGACCATTCATTATGTTTAACATAATGAGTTACACGGTATTCCGAGACATTCTGCACTTGAATTCCGCTATAGGGATTCGCCTTCATGCCTTCTCCCTTCTGCAGGAACTCGGGCGGGAAGGCTTCCATCCCCTCGGCCCTGTTAGCAATGTACCCCTGTTTATGAATGACATTAGCATTAACACGCGTGCCACCCGTATATGTTTGTGCCTGCACACTACTGAAGACACCCATACTTGCCAGAAGCAGTACGGCAACGCGACGGGAGCATTTATTAAAAGTGTATGTTATATTCATCGTAGTGAAACCTGCTTAGAGATTGTCCTCGTATATGTTATAGTTGAACTGATAGGCAAAGCCCTCGAGCTGCAGCTTGATGGTAACCGTTATCATACCAGCAATCTTGTTATTGGTCAGTTTTCCGACGAGTTCACCCGAGGCAAGCTGCACGAAGCGCTGCTCAAGGATGGCAAGGTCACCGGTGATGACAATACCTGTGCCGGTAGTCGGGTCAATAGACTCTGCCACACCAGTTGCCGGCGTTGTCCAGCCATACACATTGTCGTCGGTAATTTCCTGTTCCACAGCTGGTGAACCATTGACGATATAGGGCTCACCGGGGAGCACGAAGGTGACATCGCTGTCGTCAAAGCCACGCCAAACTCCTTCTGGGTCCTGGTTGTTGCGGAACATAGGACGGAGGAAGATATAACCACCAGAATTGAAGGTAATACTCAAAGCATCAGCTGAGAGCACACGAGCCTGGAAGCCTGCGATGGGCGGGAAGGGCAGTGCCTCGATGCGGAACGTCCAGTCGGTGAACATGATGGGAATCTTAATCCAGTCGTTGCGGCGGATATAGTCAAAGCCATTAGTCGTTCCTGTCTTCCATGCAGAACCAGATGTCTGGCTATTCACGGTAAAGCCATAGCGCATCTCCTCCACTGCCGCACCGTCAGCACGGTGACGATTGACCAAGATACGAATAGAGTACTGGTTCTTGGTGGCTGTAGCTGTGGAATTGGTCTCGTTGACATAAAGGAAAAAGGTCTTGGATTCTGGCTCTACAGTTGGATCCTCAGGATTCTTTGCATGCAAGACGACTGGTGAGTCGAACTCTACCTTATAAGAAATAGTGTCTTTGTTGGGAATATCATCAGGAGTGGCAGGTTCCAGAATGCCGACATTGGTTTCGGTCAATGGGAAGACCTCATAGCCAATGATGTCCATCTGCTGCTGCGAGTCGTTGATGAAAGTAATCTCGAGTTTTGCCATCGTGCGAATCAGCTCCACCTCGAACGATTGGTTTTCAGCCTCCACAACATTAATGGCTTGTCCACCCGTTTTACTGGTCATGGGAATGTCCTTATCCCATCCGTTGGTGGTGGGGAGCGTTTTATTCGTCAAGTCGGGCATCACCTCACCTTTCACAATGTTCAAAGAAGAGAAGGGAACATCTTCTGGCAGGTTGGCAAAAGCGAATGCCTTGTATGCCCCTGGAGGCAGGGTGAAGCGGAATGCGTGTTCCTCAGCACCCAAAGCATCACCATGAACTAATTCCTCAACAATATTGTTGCTGTTAACAAATGCAACCCAATATTTATGAATCTTTTCCTTGGAGTCGGTGGGAGAAAGCCAGTCGCCTGTGGCGCGTGTGGCACCGAGATAGCGGGCGGAGAGTCGTACCTGCACTTGGGTCATGCCCTCTGGCACCTGATTTATGTTGTCCTCACTGCTACAAGCACTCAGCCCCAAAACAGTGGCGAGGGCAAGAAGGCAGTATATGGTGATATTCTTCTTCATACGGCTTTAGATGTATATGATAGGATGCTCTACTGAGTACCATTTTCTCACATAGATGCGTGCCTTGAGTTCCTCAGGCTCGCGCGTTTCGATAGTAGGTGTGCCTGGTCCTGTCGTGGGTTTGAGCGTCATGCGGTAGATGTTGTTGCGCACAATACCGAACTCCATGGTATCGTGGATGACTTCAACATTGTTGGAGTGACGCAGATAGGTGACATAGTAGCAAACGCCATTGGTGTAAGTCACCACTTTGCAGAAATGCTTCTCTGCATAAGCCTCTGCATCCACTTGATTCTCGAAGTAAAAGCGCTGGGTCTCGTCGATGGCAGAGGTGTTGGGTTCTGCCATATAGAAAGTACTTCCTAGAGTATAGGTGCCTGACGTTAATACATCGCTATCGGCATCATAGGCGGTATAATAGTGTGCAACAGGAGCATAACGGCACTGGAAGATGACGCCAGTAGCGTATTCCGAAAACGTTGATTCTTTGGCAAATGTGTTTTCGTTGACGTAACCCAAAATGACGGTTGAGTTCGTATTGGTAATAGTGGGCATCAGGGAAGCATCGCTACTCAGCATTGTTGCTACATTGCCAATACGGCTGTCACCGTAGAGGTTCGTCAGGAATTCTGTATTTGTACGGTTTGCCTCGGTCTTCTGTGTAGAATAGGGATCGATGACAAAATTGGTAGCAATTCCTCTGGGTGCAGGAGTTTCATCGCCCAGATAGACAAGGTTTGTGCCATTGATATCGTCAGCCACTCGCTTTACGAAGAAAGATGGCTTCTGGCATCCGTTCATAATAGCCAAACGATCAACATAAAGATAGGCCAGTGGATCAGTTGCTGTGCCTATGGAATAACGCAATCCATCGCTAGTAACCTCTGAACCAGTGGGGAGGAAGTCGATGCGGGCAGCAAGTCGTTCCACAGTAACATGCAGGCGAACAGGGTCATCTTCTTCACCTGTACCTGAGGCATAGTATTCATCGTTCTCGTTGCACATAACGAAACGCGTGGGCAATGCGTTCTCTTCAGTGGGTTCTGTCCATGTCTTTTCGGGAATACCTTCTCGCAAGGCTCCCACAGTGTGATAGGTGGCTGTCAGATCACCCGCATTTGCGACAACTATAAAACGGAAGACAAGGGGATTGATTTCATCTCGGCTGGCTATAATGGGAATAGAGAATGAATAAGTGAGCACATCTTTATATATAGCGGGGTCATAGTCCTTCAGATTCAGATTCTCACGGAAAGAATCGACTCTTGCCACCTCTTCGTCACTGAAATAACGGCTTCCAAAGAAAGGTGTATTTGCAGCAGAATTGATATCTGCTCCGCTACCAATTACAAAGACAGTAAAGTTGTGCAACTTATTCTCGTTCTCGCGAGCATATTCCCAGCCGTCGCCCTCTTCGCCTCCATTGGGCACCGCACGAGTAACAGTGCCCGCTCGCTCGAAGTCGAACGTTAGCTCAACGTAGAGGCTGTCGCGACCATAGCTCTGATAGTTTAGAGCATCCTCATAGTCGCTGCAAGCCGTCAAGACGCCGAGCATCGTCAAAGTGGGTATTATATAATGGAACAGTTTCATACTGTCGTTAATGTCTGTTTAATAGATGATTAATCGAGCGTTACGTTCTGGATGCGCTTGACCCAAGGCATGTCGTGTATGCTCAAAGTGATGTATTTCCATCTTCCGCCTATGAGGACAAAGTCGAGGCGATAATCGTAAGCGCGATCGAGGAATTCCTGCGGGGAGTAGGCAAAGCGCTCGAAGGCACCGCGTCCCTGCTGCAGGATTTCTGGCAAATTGATAGTAGCCACCTCCTTGCCAGAGAGGCGATTGACTATGTAGAGCATAGCTGGTACAACGGGACTTTCGCCCTGTCGCAACATAAGACGATTGAAGTCGAGGTCGGCATGTGCTGCTTCTTCCACGTTTTCGTCGTCAGCAGGTCGCTCATAGTAGCTCATTGCAGTGGTGCTGCTATAGTAGGTGTTCCATTCGTCGTGAGGCGTGTAGGTCAGTTGTGGAGTACCATTTGTGTCCACACTGTTGTCCCAGAGCACTTTACCGTTCTGGTCGACGATGCTGATAGCAAAGTCGGCAATATCGCAATGACCTGGATCGTCGGCCTGACGAAGGGAGATATGCAGGCGCTTTGTGTCACGCACCAGGCTGACTACGCAAGTGGTGAGTTGGTATTCCTTTACGGATACTGTTTCTGCCTCGACCATTACTGGTGTGCCGCTGGCACGCGTCACAGGATTCTTGGTATATTGTGCCGAGCGCAAAGTGCCGTGCCAAAGAGTGTCGAGTACCTGCGAGATGTCGGTGGCGGCTTGTGAGCCTGGCATGTCGGTCAAGGTGACGCTGAGGTTGTTCATCGGTCCATCTTGTCCGCCGCGCAGATAGCGCACACCTGAGAGCTGGCTGATTTCGGCGTACGGACGCTGGTTGGCCAGTGCCAGTAGGCGATATTCACCAGGCTGCAGTCCATCGACTATCATGCGGTAGTTAGGGTTGCGCAAGGGTTGGGCAGAGGCGCTATTGTCCTCTGTCTGCGTACGCACCAGATTTCCGGCTAAGTCGTAGACATAGAGCGTGACGCTCCCGACATGGTCGTTGAACATATCGGCTCGCTCTACGTTGTAGTCGTAAACAAACTGCACGGAGAGCCCCTGAGGACAATCGTCGAAGTCGTCGCTCATCATCGAGCACGATGCTAGGGTTGTAAGAGCCGTCAAGGCAATCAATGTCTTTATCTTGAACTGCATCATTGTTGAGTTGAGTTAAGTATCTATGCTTTTGTGTGTCGCGTAGTGTTTTTTTAAGATGGCCGACGCCCGCGTAGCGCCGGCCATCTTGTATGAGAGATTTAGAGGTTTAGAGTTCCACATCCTGAGTGCGCTTCACCCAAGGCAGAATATGTACTTCTGCAGTGATGAAGTAGCTTGTGGGAGGATTGTCGTCGGGAGTTCCGTTGCCACTGAAGTCCTCGGGAACGGGAGAACCGATACCATTGATCTTAGTCAAGTTCAGAGAATACCAGTTGTTGCGAACAACACCCCAGCGACCCAGCCATGCGCTAGCGCGGCTTGTGCCATACTGTGTAGTTTTGCCATCGATAGTCTGTGTGGCATTCAGAGGATAAACCAAATCGTAGTTATTATAAGCTTCAGCAGGTCCGTCCCAAGGAGTCTCGACGTCACCGAAGTGCTGGATGCGAGTTGCATAGTAAGAAATACCACCTACATACTTGTAAAGCTCAGAGTTTTCGGGGTTAGCAACTTCACCGATGTTAGCGCCAGCGAGAGTCTCGAGAGCAGTTACCTGCGCAGTAGTAGCGTCTGCGCCACCGACCTTAACGTTAGCCAGACCGAGAGTAACGGTGTAAGGAAGTTTACCAGTTGTTGCGTCAAATGTACCTTCAGTAACAGTAACTGTAACATCATAAGTTACCTCAGAACCAGCAGGGATATCGGGATCTGTAGAAGCCTTGATAGCAGCATTGATAGCCAAAATCTTCTGGTTGATGACGTCGCGCAGACGAGTCTTAACGACGGCAACGATGTCGGCATTGGTCTTCAGCATTGTGTTGGGCTGACCCTGAATTGTGAAGAAGTCGCCATCGTTGATCTTAGCCTTCACACCAACATAAGTGGTGTTCTTGTAAACCTGTGACTCCGCATCGAAGGTGTTCTCGTAGGTGTAGACAACATTACCAGACTTTTGGGTGTACTGTGCATCTGTCAACTCAGCATTAATCAGACCAGCTTTGCCATCGAAGTTAATATCCTTGCCAAAGTAGGTGCGGTAAGCGGGGTTGGGAGTATGGCTGCTAGCGAAGAATGGAGTGCGACCTACCATACGATACTTCAATACGGGGTTAGCCTCTGTGTTGTTGTAGGGCAGCCAAGTCTTGTCAACCTGACGGGTGTTGTAGTAAGCTACGTTCACATTACCAAGAGCCCATGATACATCTCCAGCAGGAACAGCTACTTCGCCATTTCCATCGAGCACAATGCCGAAGTCTTTATCAACGTTAACCTCAACCTTTGCAGCAGCACGCTCCACGTAGATGCAAGTAGCAGCTGTGGCTGCCTCTGCTTCAGCCTTAGTCTTGTAGATAGCGTTCTTGTCGATCTCGGAGAAAGTGATAATCTCTGCATCAGCAGGAGTAGACTCACCACCAGCAACAGTAGCGATGGGCACGCTGGTCATAACGAGGCCCTTTGCTCCCATAGCACCATAACCAGCTGCTTCAGCAGCAATACCAATGGCCTTCAGCTGCTGCAGCTTAAACTGAGCACCAGTAGTTACGTCCTTTGTTGCAGTGATACCAGTTGCATTGCCTTCGTCATTCAGGATAACATAAGCATAGAGCTTGTCCGTAATTCCCAGGTCGGGGTTCTTGATTTCCTGAACAATTCTCTGGCTGGTAGAAGTGATGTTACCAATGCCACTGGTGCCAACTTCTACATCAGATGTCTCAGAGCTGAATGTTGTGTTGATGGGGAAGCTACCGAAGAATGTAGCATCGTCTTCGTTAGCACCCTTGAAGAGATACAGAGTACCACTCTTCACAGCATACTCATCTGGAGTACCATCGTTGAGATCCTCGTTAGCACGTGTGATGGGATCACCAGGCATAGCAATGCCAACTGCAAGCCATGAGCTTTCGCCAGGGATAAGGCCATAGCCGGTTTCGGGCTCAGCTACCACGTCGACAGTTTCGCTCGTGCAAGCTCCAAACAGCAGACCTGCTACTGCAAGAGCAAATAGATAAAACTTTTTCATAATTGATTAAAAAACACAATTAAAATTAATAAAAAGATTAATTAATACTGATTTTCTTATTGTTGTAATTTACGGATTGCTTCACGGTTGCGACTTACGTCGATGCCCTTGCGCTCAGCCTGATCGAGCAGGCGAGTGGCCTCGTCGTAGCGTCCCTTGAGGATGCAGAGGACGGCGCGTGCGTTGATTGCCTCACCGCTGTCGCCAGCATTCTTCAGCAGGGTCTCGGCCTTGAGTTTGTCACCTTCATGCAGGGCAACATTGGCCAGGTTGATGACTGCAGCAGTAGAGTCGGGATAGATATTGACAGCCTTCTGAATCACTTCGTTGTACTCATCGCTATAAGGCTTGTATGTGTTAGCCACCTGCCAGAGCTCGTAGAGTGAGAGCTGATAGGGACGTGTCTTGTACATCTGCTTTGCCTCTTCAAGGGTAAAGCGACGAATATTGAAGGTGATGTCGTAGTCGGAGCGACGCAGGCTGGGATATACGTTCTTCAGCAAGTAGTTGTACTCCTGCGGATATTTTGCCTTGAGGTTCTGCTCGTCGCGGTCGGCCTTGTTGGTGATACCTTTGTCGAGATCGCCCAAAACCTTATCAATGATTCCGAGAATTTCTTCACGATGTGGCAGTTCGTCGGTGCCCATCTCGTTGACAGCCTGACGCAGTCCTATCCAGTTCTCAGGTGTAGCCTCAGCAGGAGCGAAGACGTCAGCAGGCAGGTTGTATGCCTTGCGCACATAGTCGGTGAGGGACTTAGCACGGTTGGTGGCAAGCATGCTGTTGTGCTGGTAGGGAGACTCGGGTGATGCCCAGCCGTGTATCTTGATTTCATGCACGGTGATATTGGGGTCCTGCACCATGATGTCGAGCGTGTCGGTAATCTTGCGCAGTTCACGATAGTTGTCCATATAGTCGATCTTCATCTCCCACCTGTCCACCACGAAGTTGATGAATGCCGAGCCATGAAGGTTGAGCATAGGCTTCGAGGGATCTGGTGTGACATTTGCCAGGGCGATGAGTGGCAGAGGGTCGATAGGCATCTGGCGCACTACGGAAGGAACTGCGGGCATATCAGAGAGGTCGCCGCAAGCACACATGTCCTCTTCGAGGTGCAACTGGCTACGTTCCATCCAAGACTGGTAGGGAACGCTGCTGTGATAGTATTCTGTCTGAGCCTTTCCCTTGTTGCGCTTCACATGGGAAACGTCACGATAGGCTTTGTTCGAGACACCGCGCTTATAGAGCACATACTCTGTACGGCTATCGATAACCAGAGGTTCGAAGGTAGCCTTCTGTGTGCGGTCGAGAGAATAGAGCACTGGATGCATCACCACCGACTGGTTGCGCTTGAGCTTTAGTTCGTCGAGACAAACATCCATTGTGAGCACCATTTGCTCGTCCTGGGGTGTCAGCATAGCATTCTTCACCAGCGTCTGGCCGTCGCTCAGCGTCTGTGCGCTCAGCAACTGCGAGGCCATGATAACGAGGCCTGCAAGAATATGGCGTGGATTGATGGACATATACATTATTATATATTATTATATAGGTTAGAGGTTGTAAATCAAGTTAAGGGCCAGTTTTGTCGGACCGAAATAGTGATAATGACCGCTGTCGGTCTGTGAGCCACACTTTTCGCATGGGAACTTCTTGTACTTCAGATAGTCGTAGCCCACTCCAACGACAGCCTCGACGCTGAAATGGCGGCTTACAGGCCACTGATAGCCATAGACAAGACCACCGCCGACGAACCATCCCTCATAGCGATTTTCACGAAGACAGGGAGCGATGCCCATTGGGAACTTAACGCCGCCGGCATTGAACTGACCACCCATGAGGTGGAGACCTACGAAGTGACCGTTGAACTTCTCGCAGAACCAGTAGCGTGCCTCAGGCTGAAGAAGCCAGTGGCGAATCTTCTTGTTGTCGCGGAACGTCCAAGGGTTGAGACCGAAAGTGGTGTCGAAGGTCCACTTGGGAGCTAATCCCACCTCCATGCCGATGTTGGGAGTCAGGCTGGCATCATACAACAGGTTGTTCTTCAACGAGATCTGTGCCTCTGCCTGTTGGCCTCCAGCTATAAAAGCCAACAACAACAGCGTTCGGCCTAGGGTTCTTTGCATGTATTGCATACTTTAAGTTTTTATAAAAAACGTTACTATCTTTCCTTCTTTTCTATTTCAATTTTGACTTCTTTCTGCATCGCTTGCGTATACGCGCACATATGCTTGAGGCAAAACGTGGTGCAAAGGTACAACATTTTTTTATATATGAAGGTTTTTTAGCATTTATACTCAGTATTTTACAGAAATTTTAACAATACTTAACATGTTTCGCATACATATGCGCATTTTTCGAACTTATGCGTCTTAAAAAATGGTATTTTTTGTTGAATTTGGTAAAATACCGATTTTAATTTATAAAATTTCCTAAAACACGACAAAAACACGGCGGCAGATTAAACCAAAAGCTGAAAAAGAGTCTCTTCAAAAAAGGAAACGAAAAACGCCGCGTGCGGAGATGACAATCCCCGCGTGCGGCGTTGGTCATTTCCGCGTGCGGCGTTGGTCATTTCCGCAGGCGGCGTTTGGAAACCTCGCATGCCAGAGACGGAAAGCACACCGGATATGTTCGGATTTCGGACAAGGTGGAAGCAAAAATATTGACGTGCTCATGTTGGGGTTTCGTCGCAAATTCAATCCATTTCATCGAAAAGTCATATCCCATACCCGCAGTAATTCTAACTTGTAAAAAGAAGCGAAATGTAAAAATTTTTCTGCTTGCTTTTATATGTGACTTATGGGCAGAATGGGGTTAATGTGGAAAACAGGCAGACAGAGCTGAAAATTTCTTCCGTTTTTGCTTGCAAAAACGATAAAAAAGTTGTACCTTTGTGCCCGAATTAAAAGAAAAGCAAACAAATCTCAATGGAAGAAATCGAAAAGAAACAACAGGAATACAGTGCCTCGAACATACAGGTGCTGGAAGGACTGGAAGCCGTACGCAAACGCCCTGCGATGTACATTGGCGACATCAGCGAGAAGGGATTGCACCACCTTGTGTATGAAACCGTAGACAACTCTATCGACGAAGCTCTCGCTGGCTACTGTACACACATCGAAGTGACCATCAACGAAGACAACAGCATCACCGTTCAGGACAACGGCCGTGGCATCCCCGTCGATATGCACGAGAAGGAGCACAAGAGTGCCCTCGAGGTCGTGATGACTGTGCTGCATGCCGGCGGTAAGTTCGACAAGGGCAGCTACAAGGTCAGCGGCGGTCTGCACGGCGTCGGCGTAAGTTGCGTGAACGCCCTTTCTTCCAAGATGATCAGCCAGGTCTATCGCGACGGCAAGATCTATCAGCAGGAGTACAGCATCGGCAAGCCCGTGACGGGCGTCGAGGTCATCGGCACGACCGAACTGCGAGGCACGCGTCAGCAGTTCTGGCCCGACAAGACTATCTTCACGACCACTACATATAAATATGACATCCTGGCCAACCGTATGCGCGAACTGGCGTACCTCAATGCCGGCATCACCATCACGCTGACTGACCTGCGTCCCGACGAGGAAGGCAACACTAAGACGGAGAAATTCCACAGCGAGGGTGGCCTTAAAGACTTCGTGCGCTACATCGACAGCAGTCGTACGCATCTCTTCGACGACGTCATCTACCTGAACACAGAAAAGCAAGGCACGCCCATCGAGGTGGCCATCATGTATAACACTGCTTATACCGAGAACCTCCACTCCTACGTCAACAACATCAACACCATCGAAGGCGGCACACACCTGCAGGGCTTCCGCATGGCACTGACTCGCGTGCTCAAGAAGTATGCCGAGGAGAAGTACGACAAGGAGCTGGAGAAACTTGCCAAGAACAGCGTCGAGATCAGCGGCGAAGACTTCCGCGAAGGCCTGACTGCCGTTATCTCAATCAAGGTAGCAGAGCCGCAGTTTGAGGGTCAGACGAAGACAAAGCTGGGTAACAGCGAAGTGGCCGGCGCCGTACAGCAGGCTGTGGGCGAAGCGCTGACGAACTATCTCGAGGAACATCCGCGTGAGGCAAAGCTCATCGTGGATAAGGTGCTGCTGGCAGCTCAAGCTCGTGTAGCAGCTCGCAAAGCAAGAGAGAACGTCCAGCGCAAGAGCCCGATGAGCGGCGGCGGACTGCCTGGCAAACTGGCCGACTGCTCGGACAAGGACCCTGCAAACGCAGAACTGTTCATCGTCGAGGGTGACTCCGCAGGCGGCTCCGCTAAGCAAGGCCGCAACCGTCACTTCCAAGCCATCCTGCCCATCCGCGGTAAGATTTTCAACGTGGAGCGCGTGATGTGGAACAAAGCGTTCGAGCATGAAGAGGTGAACAATATTATACAGGCACTGGGCGTGAAGTTCGGCCTCAACCCGGACGACTACAAGGAAGCGAACTACGACAAGCTGCGCTACTACAAGACCATCATCATGACCGATGCCGACGTCGATGGCTCTCACATCGACACGCTGCTCATGACGCTCTTCTTCCGCTATATGCCCCAGCTCATCAAGGACGGCCGCCTCTACATCGCCACTCCCCCGCTCTATCGCTGCAGCTACGGCAAGATCGAGGAGTATTGCTATGATGAGGACGCGCGAATCCGCTTCATCCAGACCTATTGCAACGGCGATGCCGACGACACGAAGCTCCACACACAGCGCTACAAAGGTCTCGGCGAAATGAATCCCAAACAATTGTGGGAGACCACGATGGACCCGGAACAGCGTCGACTGAAGCAAGTCACTATCGACGATGCTGCCGAGGCAGATTACGTCTTCTCCATGCTCATGGGCGAAGATGTGGGTCCCCGAAGGGAATTTATCGAGAAGAACGCAACATTCGCAAACATCGACGCTTAATTAGATTGACCTGATGGGCTTAATGAGTCTAATGAGCACTATGGATCTTTTCTCCTGTTGAACCCATATTGCCCATTAAGTTCATTAAGCCCATACATTTCATTACCCAAAAAGAAGAGGCTGCTCTGTTGAGCAGCCTCTTATACGTTATAGCGAAAAGATTGTGGCTTGATTAGCCGAGCTTCTGGATGTACTGAGCCAACTTGGACTTCAGGTTAGAAGCCTTGTTCTTGTGAATGACATTGATCTTTGCGAGCTTGTCAAGTGCTTTCTGAACACTGGGGTACATCTCGATAGCTGCTGCCTTGTCGGTAGTAGCACGAAGCTTGCGCACTGCATTACGCATGGTCTTAGCGTAATAACGGTTGTGGAGTCTTCTCTTCTCCTCCTGACGGATGCGCTTTAATGATGATTTGTGATTTGCCATCTGTTTTTCTATCTTATTTTATTACTTGTTTCCTTTGTAGTCCCTAGGAGAGTCGAACTCCTCTTTAGAGAATGAAAATCTCTCGTCCTAACCGATAGACGAAGGGACCTTACCCTTGGCTTAAGCAAACGCTATTCGGCCGATGCTTTTGAGCACGGGGCTCAATTGCGGGTGCAAAGGTATAACATTTTCCGAGACTGACAAAATAAAATCGAAGAAAAATGTGCTTTTCTTTGCTTTTTTCTTCATTCTAGTCCGCAAAGTGCCCAATTTTGTGTAACTTTACACCATGCTTGAGACAACGAGCGGCATCGTGCTGCACTACAACAGATACAACGACGACAGTGCCATCGTAGACATCTTCACGGAGTCGCGAGGCAGCCTGTCGTTCCTTGTCCGCGACCGACGCCAGCAACGGAAGAGCAGCCTACACACAACGCTCCTGCGGCCCCTCAACATCATTGAACTCGTCTTCGACTATCGCCCGTCAGCATCGCTGCAAAGGCTGCAGGAACTGCACATCGGGCACTGCTACACTTCCCTACCCTACGACCCGACAAAGGAAACGATTGCCCTCTTTCTGTCCGAATTTCTGCACAACGTGCTGAGGAGCGAGGTAAAGAATCCCGACCTATACCATTATATATTATATAGTATGCAGTGGTTCGACGCAACAAACGCCGGCATTGCGAACTTCCACGTCGCTTTCCTCATCCGATTGGCTTACTACCTGGGCTTCTGGCCGAACATCGACAAAAAGAACATGCTGCCTTTCTTCGATCTGAAAGACAGTATTGCCGTTGACACAGAGCCCGCACACAACTTCTTCTTGAAGGGCGAGGAAGTCGAAAAGCTACCGTTGCTGCTACGAATGAACGTGCGCAACATGCACAGCTTCCGCCTGAACCGGCAGCAAAGGAACCGCATACTGGACGTGCTGACCGCATACTACAAACTGCACGTCCCCGAGTTCCGCGACCTGCGCTCGCTTGCCGTCCTGCGCGAAGTTCTAGCGTAGAATCACGCTTTCACTACGCTATCCGAACACTTTCGGCACACTGTCCTTACACGCCCCTTTATCTCTGTGCTATCTCTAATAAAGCACGATGGGGAGTACCGAAAGGAGCGCTGAAAGGAACACCCAAGGAGCCTTACAGCTCGAAAGCGACGCCCATCGTCGGCGAGTCAGTCTCCTGAACGGGTTCGCTCTTCTCCTTTATCTTGCCCACCTCTTCTTTCGTGCGATTGTAGGCAGGACGTGCATCGACCATCGAGATGATGTCGTCGTTGTCAAGATCGTCGTCCGTGAAGATGTAGGTGTTGTGACGACGTCGGCGAACGGGCGAACCTGTTGATGAGCCGTAATAGAAGCCTGCACGCTCCTCGTTGTAGTCTTCGCGCTCACGGTCTACAGCTGTCTGTTCCTGTTCTTTCTGCTCTACGATGCCGCGCACGCCGGGCACGTTCTGAAGGCCGAAGCCGGTTGCGAGCAGCGTGATCTTCACCTTGTCGCCAAGCGAACTGTCGGTTGCGAGGCCCCACTTCGTTTCCACGTCCTTGCGGAAGCGGCTCATGAAGTCGTTGACTTCGTTCATCTCCTCCATCATCAGGTTTCCCGTCTCGTTCTCGCTACAGAAGTTGATGTTGAGCAGGACTTTCTTCGAGTTGAAGATGTCGTTGTTATTGAGCAGCGGGCTATTCAGGGCTTCCTGTATGGCTTTTGTGACGCGGTTCTCGCCTTCGCCGTAGCCAGTGCTCATGATGGCCACGCCGCCGTCCTTGAGGACCGTTGTGACGTCCTGGAAGTCGAGATTGATGGTGCCATGCATCGTGATGATTTCCGCGATGCTCTTGGCTGCGATGCTGAGTGTGTCGTCTGCCTTTGCGAAGGCGTTGATGACGGTCAGCTCGGGATAAATCTCGCGCAACCGCTCGTTGTTGATGACGAGCAATGCATCGACGTGCTTGGCGATTTCTTCGACGCCGTCGAGCGCCTGGTTGATTTTCTTGTTACCCTCGAACTTAAAGGGAATGGTGACGATACCGACGGTCAGTATGCCTGCGTCCTTTGCGCACTGTGCGATGACGGGAGCTGCGCCTGTGCCAGTTCCGCCGCCCATGCCAGCGGTGATGAACACCATGCGTGTGCCGTCGTTGAGCATATCGCGGATGTCGTCGATGCTTTCTTCTGCGCGGGCCTTTCCGACTGCGGGGTTGTTGCCTGCGCCGAGGCCGTCTTTGCCGAGCTGCAGATGGTTGGGGACGGGCGAGTCGTTGAGCGCTTTCTTATCCGTGTTGCAGACGACGTACGTCACCTCATGTATGCCTTCACGATACATGTGGTTGATGGCGTTGCCACCGCCGCCGCCTACGCCCACTACCTTGATGATGCAGGGGCTTTCTGTCTTCTTTACGTTGAAGTTAATGCCGCCGAAGGGCTGTATGTTCTTATCTTCTGCCATAGCTGTATCTGTTAATCATTCAAGGTAATGTGGTTAAGCATTCTCGTCGTCGCCGTCGGGATCATCGGAAAGCATCTTCTCGAAGGTTCGCCAGAGGCGACTGAGGGCTGACGGGCCCTTAGGCTTCTCGGGAGTCTCCGGCTCGTCCGAAGTGTTCTGCGCAGCCGACTCTGCATTCTGCTCCGGCTCATCCTGCTTGGGCTCGAAGACGAACTCGTTTTGCTCTGGAGCCTTGGCAATCTCGCCTACGCAGTTCTCCTTGCCCGCCAGCAGGAGGGAGTAGAGGGTATTGAGGCGGTCGTGGTCGGTAATCTGCACGCCGAAGGATACGGTGACGCTCTCGGGATGTCCTTTCATAATGCGGACATTGATGTCGCCGCCGGTCTGCCGTGCGAACGCCTGCTGAATGTCAGGAATGCGTGAAGCGCCGCCCGTGACGATGATGCCGGAGAGGATCTTGTCTTTGAAGGCCTCGATGTGATGATAGACGTTGGCGATGATTTCCTCGTAGCGTGCTTCGACAATTTCCTGCAGCTTCTCGAGGTCTTCCGTGCGGTCGAAGCTCAGGCTGATCTTCTCGCCCGCCTTGTCTTCGCTGTCAGAGCGATAGGCGGTGCCGTACTTCTTCTTGAGTTCCTCTGCCTCTTCGGCCTCGACCTTGAGACTTGTGATGTCGCTCGTCACGTTCGAGCCGCCGAGAGGAATGACGCAGAGGTGGCGCAGGATGTTGTTGAAGTAGACGCTAACTGTTGTCGTGTCTGAGCCCATATCGACCAGTGCACAGCCGGAGCGCTTCTCGTTGGCAGTGAGCAAGGCGTTTGCTTCGCACAGGGGCGAGATGAGCACTTCCTGCACTTCCAGGCCTGCGCCGTTGACACACTTGCGGATGTTCTCCTCCAAGGTGTTGCGTGCGATAATGTTGATGAAGTTGGCCTCGATAGCTTCTGCCTGCATGCCGACGGGATCGACGACGCTGCGGCTGCCGATGGTGAACTCCTGCGGAACGACTTCCTTGATCTCCGCGTTGGGATAGACGACGCCGCTGTTCGTGTCGCGCATCTTGTCGATGGTCTTGTGCGAAAGGAGTTCCAAGCCGTCGAACTGCAGCAGCACGCGGTTGTGGACAGACCTGAGCGACTGTCCGCCAAGGCCGACATAGATGCTGTTGATTTTGACGCCCAGCTTGTCGCTGAGTTTGGCGATGACGCGCGACAGTGCCTGTGTCGTCTTGTCGATGTTGTCGATGATGCCCTTACGGATGGTGTTGGGCGACTCTTCTTGGGCAAAGGCAAGTACCTGCATACTGCCGTCAGGTTCCCTCTTGCCTGCGATGGCGCGTATAGCTGTCGATGCCAGCTCTACTGCAATGATAATGTCTTTTTCTGCTCCCATATTATTGATGTTTTAGTTGATGCTATATCAGATTTCCGCAGGCAGCGTTTCAATCCCCGCGTGCGGCGATGGCCATCCCCGCGTGCGGCGTTTGGCATTTCCGCGTGCGGCGTTTTGAGCCATGACGGCCCAGCTGAAAATCAGCGACTTGGAAAATGGCAATTTTTGCTGTTTCCATCACTACTTTTTTGTGTCTGTTTTAGTGCAGACGACTTGCCCGTCGTATGCCAGACTTATGCGTTTGTATTTGTTCCAGCCTACGCGCTCCAGACCCTCGCGGTAGAAGATGCGCAGGCGGCTGAGTTTCTCTTGGAAGTTATCGGCGCTGCCCAGTTCGATGATGTGCTGTCCGACGCGCGGATAAAGCTCGATTTCATCGGGCCCGACAACGTTTATCTGCTCTATCTGTTCGCTCCAGAAGAGGTCGTCGTGGATAAACTTGGCAAGCTCCAACAGGTGCTCTGAGGCGAACCTCTTCGAGATGTTGCCTGTTGCCACGCAGAGATCGACGTTGAAGCTGGCAGTCGGCATCGTCAGGCCTGTGCTGGAGAGGTAGTAGTCCTCACCCTTCTGGTTGATGACGTGCAGGATGGGCTGCTGCGGCACGACTTTGATGCAGAGGCGCCCAGCGGCGTCGTAGTAGCAGGAGGCACGCTCGATGTGCGACTCGTCGAGCATCAGTTGCTCTATCTGTTCAAGGTTGATGGCGCTTATCTTCATGCCCTGAGGCGAGATCTTGTTCTTGGTCAGGATGGAACGGATGTAGTCGTCGGTAATGAAGCCGTCGGGGATGCTGTCGATGATCTCGACACGCACGCCCTCGCAGGTCCTGTCCTCCGCCTCGCCACCGAACTTCCAGATGGCCACCACGAGGTATCCCACAACTGCCAGAAGCAGAAATATCTTGAACGCTGTCTTCATGATAGAGGTCGCAGTATTTCAGTTATCTGTTGAACATAGTCTTCTATGTCGCCTGCACCGAGCGTCACGAGGACGTCGAAGCCGCCTTGGCGCACCACATCGAGGATGCCGTCCTTGCTGCACATTTGGCGCTTGATGCCCGGGCGCAGATTGTCGTAGATGAGCGCACTCGTAACGCCAGGGATGGGTGCCTCGCGTGCCGGATAGATGTCCACGATACAGACATCGTCGAGCAGGGAGAGCGCGTCGGCGAAGTCGCGGTAGAAATCCCGCGTTCGCGTATAGAGATGCGGCTGGAAGATGGCCTTGATGCGTCGGCCCTGGTAGAGTTCACGAATGCTCGCCAGGCTGTGGCGTATCTCTTCGGGATGATGGGCATAGTCGCTTAGGTAAACCATCTTGTCGGTCTTGATGTGGAAATCGAAGCGGCGGTCAACGCCGGCGAAGGACGCCATACCTCTGCGTATCTCGTCCGGCGTCGCCCTGGCTATCTGCGCCAAGGCCATTGCTGCAATGCCGTTCTCGATGTTCACGCTGACAGGCACACCAAGCTCGATGCCCGGGATGTTGCCAAGCGGTGAAACGAGATCGAACATGATGCGGCCGTTGCCGATGCACACGTTGTCCGCATGGAAGTCACCCGCCTCGCGGCTATAGGTATAGACGGTCACGCCGTCCTGCACTGCCGGCTTCATCTTCAGCCCTGTATGCATGACGAGGTAGCCGCCGGGCTGTATCAGGCTGCTGTATTTGCTGAAGCTCTCCAGGTAAGCCTCCTCGGTGCCATAGATGTCGAGGTGGTCGGCGTCTGTCGCTGTGATGACACTGGCGAAGGGTGTCAGCCAGTGGAAAGAGCGGTCGAACTCGTCGGCTTCGATGACGACGAACGGGCTTTTCTGGCTCAGGATGTAGTTCGTCCCGTAGTTCTTCGTGATGCCACCCAAGAAGGCGTTGCAGTCGATGTGACTTTGGTGCAGCACGTGCGCCGTCATGCTCGAGGTCGTCGTCTTTCCATGCGTGCCAGCCACGCAAAGCCCCTTCAGCGAACGCGTCAATGTGCCAAGCACTTGGGCTCGCTTTTGTACTTCGAATCCATTCTCGCAGAAGAAAGAAAGCTCGCTGTGCTCAGCGGGATGAATGGCCGGCGTATAGACCACAAGCGTGTGCTCCTTGTCGCGACAGAGGGCTGGAATGCGGTCCACGTTGTCCTCATAATGGACCAGCGCACCCTCCTTCTGGAGCTGCTCCGTGAGTTCACTCGGCGTCTTGTCATAGCCGGCGACCACCAAGCCGCGACTCAAGAAGTAGCGGGCGATGGCGCTCATGCCGATGCCGCCGATGCCAACGAAATATACTGCCTTTATCTCTGTCATGACTTCTTTTCTTCTGCAAGTTTTATTACTTCCTCGGCAATGATACGTGCCGAATCGCGCAATGCCATCGCACCGGCATTCGTGCCAAGCTCCTTGAGCTTCTCCGCATCGACTACTGTCTCCAATGCAAGCGGGATGAGCTGCTCGGGGGCGTCGGCATCACGCACAAACAGGGCGGCGTGCTTGTTGACCAAAGCCATCGCGTTGTGCGTCTGGTGGTCTTCTGCCACGTTGGGACTGGGCACCAGGATGCTTGGCTTGCCCAGGAGGCACAGCTCGCTGATGCTGCCGGCGCCGGCGCGACTGATGACGAGGTCTGCCAGGCAGTACGCCTGGTCCATTCGACTAATGAAATCCGTCACGACGAGGTTCGTCGGCTTGCCCTTCACGTCGAGCATCTGCTCGATTTCTTTCTTGTAATAGCTTCCCGTCTGCCAGATGAACTGCACAGGCGAGGCGGCAATGCGCGAGAGGTTGCGGATAACGCTTTCGTTCAAAGTGCGTGCGCCCAGACTTCCGCCGATGAGCAAGACGGTAGGCTTTGCTGGATTGAGGCCGAAGGCTGCGGCGCACTCTTCGCGCGTCAGGGCGTCGTTCAGCAAGCTCTGCCGCACTGGATTTCCCGTTAGCATGATGCGGTCTTTCGGGAAGAAACGTTCCATGCCCTCGTATGCCACACAAATCTTCTTCGCTTTCTTCGCGAGCGTTTTATTGGTCAAGCCTGCAAAGCTGTTCTGCTCCTGTATGAGACAAGGGATGCCAAGTTCGTAGGCAGCGTTGAGGGTAGCAGAGCTTGCATAGCCGCCGACGCCAACCGCCACTTGGGGCTTGAACTCCTTCAGCGTTTGCTTAACCATGCGCTTGCTCTTGAGGAAGTCCATCAGGATGCTGATGTTGCCTGGCTTCCACAGAGGACGAAGCAAACCGCGCACCGGCAAGCCGATTATCTTGTAACCAGCTGCAGGCACGCGCTGCATTTCCATTCTGCCTTCCGCTCCAACGAAAAGTATCTCCACGTCGGGGCATATTTCACGCAGGGCATTGGCAATGCTTACGGCGGGAAAGATGTGTCCGCCCGTGCCGCCGCCGCTTATTATAACTCTCAGTCCGTTCATGTACATTATTTAATATATAATTTATTCATGAGGTTAGCCTTATCGAAAAACCCCGCGTGCGGCGATTGCAATCCCCGCGTGCGGCGTTGACCATCCCCGCGTGCGGCGTTTGGCATCCCCGCGTGCGGCGTTTGCAACTCCCCTTTCGGTATGTCTCTCTCTGCCCGGTTTCGTCATGCTTCTGCCACCTCCATCTGTTTGTTTTCATATTCGGGTTTACGCTTTGCCGTGTGGCTCACGCTCAGTATCATGCCGATGTAGGTACAGGTGATGAACAGGCTCGTGCCGCCTCGGCTGACGAGCGGCAAGGGCTGGCCCGTGACGGGGAATGCGCCCACAGCCACCGCCATGTTCATCATGGCTTGCACCACAATCATCAGGGCGAGTCCCATCACGAGATAGGACGGGAAGAGCGCCTTGCATCTCTGGGCGATGCGCATCGAGCGGTACATCAGGATGAGATACAAGGCGAGCACCGTCACGGCACCGAGGAAACCAAGTTCCTCGATGATGATGGCGTAGATGAAGTCCGAGAAAGCCTGCGGGATGAAATCGCGCTGGCGACTGTTACCGGGGCCGCGACCGATGACGTTGCTCGTGGCGATGGCAACCTTGGCATAAGCCTTCTGCGGATTGTCCTGCGGCCGGTACTGGCGGGGATCTTCGGGTCGCTCCTGCTTGTCCGTGATGCGGTGAATCCACGTCGGCACACGGTGCAAAGGCCCTTCCGACATTTGCCATTCGGTAAGCGTCTTCTCGGGAATGGAATACGCCACAGCGAAGACACTGCCTATGCCGAGCATGCCAAGCAGCAGCGCACCGATGAGTATTTTCTTTCGTATCTGCGCATAGAAGCAGATGCCGTACATCACAAGGGCTATGATGAAGGCGGTCGAGGCATTCTCCGTGAAGATAAGCAGTATTGTGATGAACGACGTCATCGCCACTATCTTGAAGCCCATCGGACTCGCCCCTTTCTCATCGCGAAGCGAGGACAGGATAAATGCGCTGAAGCCAACGAGACTTAGTTTCGCCAGTTCGCTCGGTTGGAATCTGATGAAGCCGATCGATATCCAGCGGCCAGCGTCGTTCGTCTTCTGCCCTATCGCCAGCACAGCGATCAGCAGGAAGAGCGACAGGAACATGCCTATGGTACAGAACAACTTGAAGTAGTTGCATGGGATGAGATGCACGAGCCATGCAATGAAGACGCCCATCAGCATGAACGAGCCGTGCTGCATGATGGGGTCCCAGTACGCACCAGAAGCAAACGTCATGCGTGAGCTGGCACTATAGACCTCGATGAGCGATATGGCGCACAGAATGATGAACACCGCCCAGACGCCAAGGTCGCCGTGTATCCAGGTCTTGTCTTTTAGCTTATTCAGTTTCATCGATTCTTCTTTTCTCTGTTTTGTAACCTTAAGAACCATTAAGGGCTTAAAGGACACTTGGGTGTTAAAGGTTTCTCACTTGCTCGCAAAACTGTTCGCCGCGGTCTTCCATATTCTTGAAGAGGTCAAAGCTGGCACAGCACGGGCTGAGCAGGACGGTATAGCCTGGCTTTGCCATGCGGCTGCAAGCCTCAACGCAGTCCTTCATATTGTTCGTGTCAACGACAGGAATGCCCATTCCATCGAAGAATTCGTGCAGCTTCGTGTTGTCAGCCCCCAGGTAAACGAGGCCAGCACACTTCTTCTGAACGAGGTCCTTGATGGCGTTGTAGTCGTTGCCTTTGTCCTTGCCTCCGATGATGAGGATGGTGGGCGTGGTCATGCTCTCCAGGGCATACCAGCAGGCGTCGACGTTGGTGGCCTTCGAGTCGTTGATGTACTGCACACCACCCACTCGAGCCACTTTCTGCAGACGGTGCTCGACACCTTCGAAGTCGCTCAGGCTTTGGCGGAGCGAAGCGTCGTCGATGCCGCTGATGCGTGCCGCGATACCCGCTGCCAAGCTGTTGTACATATTGTGCTTGCCACGCAGGCTCAGGCTTTCCTGCTCCATGTTGAAGGGCGTGGGGTACTCGATGACGTACTGCCCGTCGGCGATGTAGCCTATCATGCCTTCCTTCTTGATGATGCTGAAGGGGCACATCTTGGCTTTGATGCCATACTTGCGGAGTTCGGCGCTGATGATGGGATCGTCGTTCCAGTAGATGAAGGCATCTTCCTCTGTCTGGTTTTGCACGATTCGCATTTTGGCATCGGTATATTTCTGCATCGAACCTTCGTAGCGGTCCAGATGGTCGGGCGTTATGTTGAGCAGAATGGCAATGTTCGCACGGAATTCATACATGTTGTCGAGCTGGAAACTGCTGAGTTCGATGATGTAGTACTCGAAGGTGCAGCCCTCGGCAATCTGGAGTGCGAGGCTCCGGCCGATGTTTCCAGCCAGCCCGACGTTGTAGCCGGCCTTCTGGAAGATGTGGTAAATGAGGCTCGTGGTGGTCGTTTTGCCGTTGGAGCCTGTGATGCAGATCATCTTGGCATCGGTGTAGCGGCCGGCGAACTCAATCTCGCTGATGACGGGAATGCCGGCGTTCCGCACTTTCTGCACCATCGGCGCGTCTTCGGGAATGCCTGGGCTCTTGATGACTTCGCAAGCCGTCAGAATGAGGTCTTCGCTGTGCTGGCCTTCTTCAAAAGGCACGTCGTACTGGCGGAGCACTTGTTTGTAGTTCTCCTTTATCTTGCCCATATCGCTGACGAAGACGTCGAAGCCTTTCACTTTCGCCAGCGCTGCTGCTCCTACGCCGCTCTCGGCGGCTCCTAGTATTACTATTCTTCTCATCTTTTTACCTTATCTTAAGTGTTACGATGGCGAGTGCCGCCATGATAATTGTCACGATCCAGAAGCGGACCGTTATCTTCGACTCGAGCCAACAGCCCTTGGGCCAGTTGATGAGCACCTTGAAGTCTGCCGGCAACTGATCTGGCTTGACGCGGAAGGTGTCGTGCAGCGGTGCCCGCTTAATGACGCGCCACTTCTTTCCTCTGCGGTTGCCCATCTTGGCATAGTTGGTCTGCAGGATGACGCTCAGGCTTTCCATAAGGAAGACGAAGCAGAGCAAAGGCAGCAGCAGTTCTTTGTGTATGATGATGGCTGTGACGCCGATGATGCCGCCGATGGCCAGGCTGCCCGTGTCGCCCATGAAGACCTGCGCCGGATAGGCATTGTACCAGAGGAAGCCGATGAGCGCGCCTACAAAGGCACAGATGAAGATGACGAGTTCCTCCGACCCCGGGATGTACATGATGTTCAGGTAAGCTGCCATGTGGATGTGGCTGCTGACGTATGCCAATATGCCGAGAGCAATGCACATGATGGCAGCGTTGCCTGCGCACAAACCGTCCATTCCATCGTTCAGATTCGAGCCGTTGCTGACTGCCATTACGATAAACGTGGTGACGAACACGAAGAAGATCCATCCTGCTGCCGACTTGTGCTTACCAAGGAAGCGGAACATGTCGGCGTAGTTGAGGTTGTTGTTCTTGACGAACGGGATGGTCGTGATGGTGCTTTTCACCACTTCGCTTTTGTGCGTGACGACTTGTTCGGTGCCCTGACGCTCGACCTGAATGTTCTCACGAATGACGGCATCGGGGCTCATCCATAGCGTCAGACCTACTACCAGTCCGAGCATTGCCTGCCCGAGCAGCTTCCAGATGGGGCGAAGTCCGTCCTTTGTGACTTTCATCTTGATGTAGTCATCGGCAAAACCGAGTGCTCCGAGCCATACGGTGGTGAAGAGCATGAGGAGCATGTAGATGTTCCTGAGACGTCCCAGGAGCAGGCAGGGAACGAGGGTTGCGACAATGATGATGATGCCGCCCATTGTGGGCACGCCTTTCTTCTCCACGCCATATGGGTCGATGCTGGCGTCGCGCTGTGCCTCGCTGGCGTTGTGCTTGCGCATCCAGCGGACGAAGTACTCGCCGAACCACATGGAGATAATGAGACTCAGGACCAACGTGAGGACCGCACGGAAGGAGATGTAGTGCCAAAGGTTGGCGCCCGAGACGCCGAACTCGCCTAAATATCTGAACAGGTAGTATAGCATGTGTTGATGTTGACTGTATGTTATATTTGCTTATTTCCTTTTGTCTGTTTTCAATCCCCGCAGGCGGCGTTTTAATTTCCGCGTGCGGCGTTGGCAATCTCCGCGTGCGGCGTTTGGCATTTCCGCGTGCGGCGTTTTCAGACCCCGAATGCTTCGCGTATCACTTCGTGGTCGTCGAAGTGGTGTTTCACACCCTTGATGATCTGATAGTCTTCGTGTCCCTTTCCGGCCACGAGTATGACGTCGCCTGGTTGCGCCATCGTGCAGGCTGTACGGATGGCTTCACGGCGGTCGACGATGCTGATGACGCTCCGCTTTTGCGCTGCGTCGAGGCCTGCCAGCATGTCGTTGATAATCTCTTGCGGGTCTTCGTTGCGCGGGTTGTCGCTGGTGATGATGACGCGGTCGCTGTTCTTCACGGCTTCCTGAGCCATCAGCGGGCGCTTGCCTTTGTCGCGGTTGCCGCCGGCTCCGCAAACAGTCCAGCACTGGCCTTTGCCCTGCAACACCTCGTTGATGGTGGTAAGGACGTTGACGAGAGCATCGGGCGTGTGGGCGTAGTCAACGATAGCCGTCACGCCTTCCTTCGAGCGGATGGCTTCGAAACGGCCGTTGACAGGCTTCTGCGCACTAAGCAGCACGAGGGCCTCCTGCGGCTCGACGCCGAGCATCACGGTGGCGCCATAGACGGCAAGCAGGTTGCTGACGTTGAAGCGCCCCACGAACTGCACGCTGACGTCGCGGCCGTCAATCTCCAGGTCCATGCCTTCGAAACTCTCCTCCATGATGCGCGCCTTGAAGTCGGCGGCGGAGTGGAGCGAGTACGTCTTGACCTTCGCCTTGCAGTTCTGCACCATGATCATGCCGTTGCGATCGTCAGCGTTGATGATGGCGAAGGCATCGGCAGGCAACGCGTCGAAGAAGCCCTTCTTCGCGTCGCGGTAGTTCTCGAACGTGCCGTGATAGTCCAGATGGTCGCGCGTCAGGTTTGTGAAGATGCCGCCACTGAACGTGAGGCCGCCGATGCGCTTTTGGGCAACGCTGTGCGAGCTGACCTCCATGAAGGCGTAGGCACAGCCTTCGTCGGCCATCCTGCCCAGCAGGCGGTTCAGTGTGATGGGGTCGGGCGTCGTGACTTCTGTCGGAACGGGTTCGCCGTCGATATAGTTGCATACGGTGCTGCACAATCCGCACTTGTAGCCGCGCTGGCGGAAGATGTTGTAGAGCACGGTAGCGATGGTGGTCTTGCCGTTCGTGCCGGTGACGCCGATGAGATGCATGCGCTCGGTCGGATTGCCGAAGAAGTGGGTCGCAAGCACGCCGACAACGTCCTCCGTATTGGGATAGACGAGGTAGGTAACGTCGGCCTTCATCTCTTCGGGCAACTGCTCGCAGACAATGACTGTTGCGCCCAGCTCGATGGCCTTTCCGATGAAAGTATGACCGTCAACCTGCGTGCCTCGCATGGCCACGAAGGCAGCGCCTTGTCCGATGCGGCGGCTATCGATTTCGATGCCCGTCACTTCCTTGTCGATGCTGCCCACGATGCGTTGTGGTTCGCAGCCTTGTATGAGTTGCTTGAGATTCATTATCTTTAATTCTTTGATGAAGCGGTTAATGTGATATGGTTGCCCTTGACGGCAACGGAACCGGCAGGAATGTCCTGCTTCGTAATCTCTCCGCAGCCATTGATGCGGACGCGCAGACCGCGTTGCTGCAAAGCATAGACTGCGTCCTTCACGCCCATGCCGATTACGTCGGGCACCTTGTTCAAAGGCACTGTGTCGGCATCGATGAGGTCGAGCTGCTTTTTTGACAAGCCCATGCCCTCGACGATGGCTTTGGCTCTGCGTACGTCGCCTTTCGTCACTTCAGGAACGAAGACGGAGTTCGTGTCAGCTGCCAGAGCAGCATTCTGCATCGAATCCCTCGACATGATGAACTGCGAAATCTCGCTGAAGACAGGTCCGCACTGGCCACCGCCCGATGCAGGCAATCCCTTCTTGCGGATGCAGACGATGCAACTGTACTTCGGGTCGTCGCTTGGGAAGTAGCCGCAGAAGCTGACCATGTATTTGCGTCCGGCATACGAGCCGTTCTCGCTGAACTGCGCAGTGCCGGTCTTTCCGCTGACCTTGAAGAGCTTGCCGCCATTGCCGGCCTTCCTGCCCAGGCCGCCGCTCACGACGTGCTCCAGGCAGTATTGAATGTCGCGCAATGTCGAGGGCTTGCAGATGCGCTCCTTGATGACCTCCGTCGGAAACTCGCGAATGACCATGCCGTCCTTGAGCTCAGCCTTCACGAAGCGCGGCTTCACCATCTTGCCGCCGTTGGCAATGGCGTTGTAGAACGTCAGCGTGCTGATGGGCGGCAGCATCGTGACGTAACCGATGCTCATCCATGGCAGGTCAGGCTTGCTCCAATAGCGGTTCTTGTCCTTCGGATGCGGCACGTAGGGTTCACCCTTGCCCACAAAGGGCAAGTTCAATGGGATGCCCACGCCTTCGCGATGCAAGCCATCAACGTAGGCAGAAGGATTGTCTATGTAGGCCTCATCGATAATCTTGCTCACGCCGATGTTGCTGCTCTGTCCGAGGATGTCCTCCACCTTCAACGTGCCGTAGCCGCCGCGATGCCAATTGTGGTCCTTCATCTTGCGACCATGCATGTTGACGATGCCAGGAGCACAATCCACAGTCTTGTTCAAGTCTATCTTGCCGTCTTCGAGTGCCACCATAATGCTCGCGGTTTTAAACGTCGAACCCGGCTCCCAAAGGTCGCTCACAGCATTGTTTTTCATTTCGTAGTACTCGCCGTCCTCGCCTCTTGTCAGGTTGACGATGGCCTTCACGTCGCCAGTCTTCACCTCCATCACGACCACGACACCCACCTCGCCGTTCACCAGTTCTTCCTTCAGCTTGCTGCGAAGGGTGCGGTCGGCAAAGTCCTGTATGTTGATGTCGATCGTCGTAAGCAAGTCATGCCCGTTCTCTGCCTGCGTGTCGATGACGGGAACTCTTCTGTTGCGAACGGTAATGAAGTGCTTCGAGCCCGGCTTCCCCCGCAGGATGCTGTCGAAACTCAGTTCGAGGCCGCACTTAGGCTTGCTGCTCGTATCGTTGTAGAGCTCGCCGATGGTGCGGCTTGCCAGCCCGCCGTATGGCTTGAGGCGAAGCAGCATCTCGTCGGCATGGAAGCCGCTCTTGTACATCGTCTCCCTCAAGAGCGGTAACTCCTTGCAGGCACGGTACTGGACATAGCTGGCGAGCTTCGGATAGATGCGCCACGAGTACTTGCCACGCGCCTTTCCTTGAAGCAAACGCTGACGGAACCACTCGGCCTCACGGTCTGGGAAAATGCGTGCCAAGCCTTGCGCTATGCTGTCGAGGTCAACGCGGAAAGCTGAATCGCGGAACGCCCTTGTCTTTGCCTCGATGCTCGAGTCGGGGTCATGCACGGCGAAGTCCATGTAAAGCGCGTATTTGGGCACCGTTCCGGAGAGCACCTGGCGGTCGCACGACAAGATGTTGCCGCGGTTGGCAGGAATGCTGGCAGTCTTGCTGTTGCGTCCCACCTCTTTCCAGTAGTCACTCTCGGGCGGCAACATCGTATAGAGGGCCTTGGCCAGGATGTACAACCCAGCGAGGCACATAAAGACGAAGATAACGATGTATCGCCTTGGAGCTTTATCTTTGCCTGTTTGCTTCATCTCTTTTCTCTATTCCTTGACGTTAATGACATACGGTGCAACCTTGCTGGGCGCCAAGGTGCTGTCGCCTTGTTCGCGGAGTTTCTGTTCGAGTTGGCTCTGCCGGCAGAGCTGTGTCAGTTCGCTGACACGCGTGATGCTTCTGTAGCGCCAGTCTTTGAGCTCAGCCTCGAGCTCGTTTTCCTTCATCATCTCGACTTGAGCCTGATAGCCGTTCGTGATGTAGAGGAAGATGCCGGCAAGGACGAGGAGCAGCATCTTCCACTGGCTGAGGAACCAGCGCGGTGCTGCGTCGAGCATCTGACGGACACTGTCGATAGTCAGCTCATCGACCTCGTCGTCGTCGCTGACGAGGGAACGCATCAGCTTCTCTTTGTCGCTGACTTGCTCCTTTTCTTCTGGAATCTCCGGAGTCTTCGGGGTTTCCTCTGCTTCTGGAATCTTTTCGACTTCCTGCAGCTCTTCGAAGCTATCTATCTCAATCTCTGCCATATTCGCCTTTTATATTTCTCTCTTTCGAGCCACTCGGAGCTTTGCTGAGCGGCTGCGGGGATTGCTTTCCTGCTCTTCGTCACTGGGAACGATGACGTTTCTGTTGACGGCTTCGAGCGGCGCGTTGCTGCGTCCGAAGAGGTCAGTCTCTACTTTTCCTTCTGCGTTGCCGGCCTTGACGATGTTCTTCACCATACGGTCCTCAAGGGAATGATAGGTGAGGATGCTGAGCCTGCCTGCTGGTTTGAGCAGTTCTGTGGCTGCATCGAGCATCTGCCTCAGAGCAATCATCTCGCCGTTGACCTCTATTCGGAGCGCCTGGAAGACGCGTGCCAAGTCTTTCTTCTCGCGGTCACCTTTTGACGACCAGCTGTCGCGAGCCATCAATGGCTTCAGCACCTCAACGAGTTCTGTCGTCGTGGTGATGGGTTTCTGCTGACGTGCCTTGACGATGGCGGCTGCGATGCGACGGCTGTTCTTCAGCTCGCCGTAGAGGTAGAGGATGTCTGAGAGTTGCTCTTCGCTGTATTCCTCCACGATCTTCCTTGCGTCGAGGCTTGCCTTTCGGTTCATTCGCATGTCGAGCGGCGCATCGAAGCGAAAGCTGAAGCCTCGCTCTTCCTCGTCGAGGTGATGGCTGCTGACGCCCAGATCGGCAAGGATGCCGTCGACGCCATCGTGCCCGTAGTAGAGCATCCAGTTCTTGAGGAAGCGGAAGTTGCTGCGGATGAAGGTGAAGTTGCTTTCGCCCTCCAGCGCTTTGGCATTCTCCATGGCGTCCTCGTCTTGGTCGAAGCTGTAGAGATGCCCTGTGCCGTTGAGCCTTCGGAGTATCTCCCTGCTGTGTCCGCCTCCGCCGAATGTGAGGTCCACATAGATGCCTTCGGGCTTGATGTCGAGCCCGTCGACTGCTTCGCTGAGCAGCACTGGCACATGATATTCCTCACACTTCGCGTACATTACATATTATTATATAATACTATGTGTTTTCGTCCTTCATCATCTCTTCCAAGATGCTGGCCACCTCTTCGGGGTTGCTGAGCAGACCTTCGGCGGCCTGCTTGCTCCAGATCTCGATGGTGTCGTCCACGCCAATGAAGCGCACGTCGCTCTTGATGCCGGCGTGTTCCATGTACCGGCGAGGGATGAGCATGCGGCCGCCGCTGTCGAGTGTGATGTTCTCGGCGTCGGCAGTGAAGAGACGCAAGCCTTGCCGCTGATGGCGGTCGAAGGTGTTGGTGCGGGCACGGACGGCATTGACCTGAGCGTCCCACACACTCTTTGGGTAGAGCACAAGGCAGTTCTCGAAGAGGTCGCGGCGCAGCACCAGCCCTTCCTCCTCTTCCTTCTGCAGGATTTTGCGGAAGACGCTGGGCACGAAAACGCGTCCTTTTTCGTCTGTCTTGGCATCTATGCTTCCTGTAAATCTCATCGATTTTAGGCTTTTATTGCAATTTCTGCTGCAAAGATACACAATTCCCCACAATTCCCCACAATTTATCTAAACTTTTTTTTCTTAGCATGTTAGGTAATATTGTTGATAACCCTCGAAAGCGGTTGTGCCCCACTTCTGCGAAAGCCCATAAACAAAGGGCTTTCAGCACATTATGACTTATCATAACATGCTGTTGAAAACTTTTTTCGCAATTTGCAAAATTGGTGGGGGAAAAATGCTTTTAAACGTATTCTAACGTCAAAAGTCGCTCAGGAGCGAAGACAATTTGTGCTGTCGAGAGCAGATTTTCGGGTGTGATGGCATCGAGTCGCTCGAAAAGTGCTTCTTTGGTGAGCGTTTTGCCATAATGAAGGTAACGTTTCGCCATTCCGATGGCTACGTTTTCGAAGTTGTCGTAAGAAATACCGATTTGCCCCTTGAGCTGACGGCGGGCAGCGTCGAGGGCGCGCTGGGAGAGCGGATGCTGTGTGAGTTTGTCCAATTCGTGGGCAACGAGTCGGCGGCATCGGGCACGGTCATTTGCGTCGCAACCATAGTAAACCGTCCAGATGCCCGTATCGGTATAGGCCGTGTAGTTGCTCTCGACGGTATAGACCAGTCCGTTGCGTTCGCGCAGGGCGAGGTTCAGGCGGCTGCTCATGGCCGGGCCGCCCAGCATGTTGCTGAGGAAATAAAGGTGCAGCTGGCGCGGGTCGCTGGCTCCGAAAGCCTGCGCTCCGACGACGACGTGCGCTTGGTGCGTGCCCTTGTCCCGTACAATGTTAAAATCCCCGCACGCGGCGTTGGCAATCCCCGCACGCGGCGTTGGCAATCCCCGCACGCGGCGTTTGGCATCCCCGCACGCGGCGTTTTTCTCCACGAGGCGGAACACCCGCTCGGGCTCCACGTTGCCAAGCACGTAGAGGACCATTCTGTCGGGATGATAAAGACGCTGGGCATAGCGTTGCATATCGGCAGAGCGGAAAAGGCGGAGCGTTTCGGCATCGCCCAGGATGTTCCGGCCGAGCGGATGGCCGGGGAAAATCAGGCTCTCGAACTCGTCGTAGATAAGCTCGGAGGGCTGATCGTTGTAGCTCTCAATCTCGTCGATGACCACTTCCGCCTCGCGCGTCATCTCTTCCTGCGGATAGGTGCTCTGGAAGGCGATGTCGAGCAGGAGGTCGATGGCTCGGGGGACGTGCTGACTGAGGCAAGTGCAGTAATAGACGGTCTCTTCCTTGCCGGTGAACGCATTGAGGTCACCGCCCACGCGCTCCATTGCCGTGATGACTTGCCGAGCCGAGCGGCGCAAGGTTCCCTTGAACGACATGTGCTCCGTGAAGTGCGCCATGCCGCTCTCCTGAGGCAGTTCGTCGCGCGTCCCGGCATCGACGGCAATACCGAGATACACCACATCCGTCTGTCCCGGAGCACAGACAATGCGGAGGCCTTGTGGAAGGGAGAACGTCTGAAACATTTTGTAAAAGAAAGCGGGAAGCGCTTCCGCTCCCCGCCTTCCACTCATATAACTAAAAACTTATTAGTTCTTGAAGAAATCCTTAACGGCCTCGTTGGGAACCATCTGCTCGTCGAAAGAGTAGGATCCTGTCTGAGGGTTCTTCACCATCTTGATAACCTTGGTGTATGAACGACCTTCGGTTCTACCTGTCTGGAGGGTAGCGACTGCTTTCTTTGCCATAGTTCTGAATGTTTATTACTTAATTTCCTTATGAACAGTCATCTTCTTCAAGATGGGGTTGTACTTCTTGAGCTCGAGACGCTCGGGAGTATTCTTCCTGTTCTTCGTGGTGATGTAGCGAGATGTACCGGGCAGACCGCTCTGCTTCATCTCTGTGCATTCCAGAATCACCTGGACTCTGTTGCCTTTAACTTTCTTTGCCATAATTTCTGAATGTTTAGCGGTTAGCCGATTACACGAATTTCCTTCCAATCACAATAACCCTGAGCCACTGCGTTCTTCAGAGCGGCGTCGAGTCCTACCTTATTGATGTAGCGCAAACCGGAAGCGCTGATTTTCAGGCTGATCCAGCAATCTTCTTCCACATAGTAGAACTTCTTTGTGAACAGGTTCACGTCGAAAGTTCTCTTCGTGCGACGCTTGGAGTGTGACACGTTATTGCCAATCATGGCCTTCTTACCGGTAATTTGACAAATCTTAGACATTTCTTCTCTTTTTAGTCTATTCCAATAGACGACTTTTTCCAAACCGGCTGCAAAGGTACGACAATTTTTCAATCCGCCAAGCATTTTGCAGCTTTTTTCTTATTAAATATGTGTTTTTTGTGAAAAGAGTTCCCATTCATCGCGCCAACGGATGACTGGTTTGCCGTCTTCAAACCCTATGGGGAGCCAGATGTATCGGGCATCGCTGGGATGTCGGGGACGCCAGATGTCGGCCATAAAAATATATTGCGGACTATTTTCTGACCGTTGCCCTTCCTCTGCTGTCTGTTGTCCGTTGTCTATTGTCAATATGAACGTGCTCTGCCCGCCGAACGTCAGCTCTGCTTTCGGACCACGGCAAGGGTTGGGATGTTGCGTCCAAGGTCCCCAGATACTCGGCGCCGAGAACATGCGGGCCTCGTTCGGTGCCCAACCTGTGCAGCCGGAAGTTATCATCCAATACGTGCCGTCGTGCTTGAAGATAGCTGGTGCTTCGTTGTGTCCTGCAGGCGCAACTCTGGTGTAGCGGCCGGTGTGGTGCAGGTAATCATTCGTAAGTTCGGCGATATGAAGTGTGAGGTTCTCCTCCGAACTGAAGATGTGGTAAGCCTTGCCGTCGTCGTCGACGTAAAGTGTCATGTCGCGCGACATCTGCCCTGTGCCGAAATCGCGTTTCACGAACAGCCCTTCGTTTACTGCCTTCAGCCAGGCTGGTGTCCACTGCTCCCTGAAGTTGGCTTCGTTCAACGTATCGATTGTGACGAGCTCTTGCTCCCTGAATTCTATAGGCCAAGTGCCGGCGTTGGCACGTTGGGAATAGAGGAAACGGTATGGTCCTTCCGGGCGATTGGCAACGGCAACTCCGTAGCGAGCTGCATTGTAGCCTTTCCCCTTCAGCTCAAGGTGGAACCACATGCAGAACTGCTTCGTCAAGGGGTTATAGATGACTTTTGGACGTTCCAGGACACAACCGCGCTCGATGTCTGAGTCCTTCTCGTCGCTCACACTCAATGCCACGCCGCAGTTG
>Ga0247609_10000632_pt1 | contig 47292 bp, 36 predicted proteins | sample 172DNAGHGlowgp2_FD_193487 | JGI IMG/M metagenome (GOLD analysis project Ga0247609, IMG submission 193487) | Sheep rumen microbial communities from Palmerston North, Manawatu-Wanganui, New Zealand - 1728 DNA GHGlow gp2 | ecosystem: Host-associated > Mammals > Digestive system > Stomach > Rumen ... | reverse complement strand
CAGAACTTCGGTTCTCTGCCCATCGAGCGTCAGATGGACAAGGATGGCAATCCGCTGGTTATCGACGTTCCTTACACCAATTATATGGTTCACGCTTACGTCTGGCGTGTCAACGTGGGTCGTGTGAAGCTGTACCTGCTGGATACCGACAACGAGATGAACTCCGACTTTGACAAACCGATCACTCACTCGCTCTATGGCGGTGACTGGGAGAACCGTCTGAAGCAGGAGATTCTGCTGGGTATCGGTGGTATGTTGCTGCTGAAGAAGCTCGGCATCAAGAAGGATGTCTATCACTGCAACGAGGGTCACGCTGCACTCTGCAACCTGCAGCGTCTGTGTGACTACATCGAGGAGGACGGCCTGACGTTCAATCAGGCATTGGAGCTGGTTCGCGCCAGCGGTCTGTATACCGTTCATACTCCTGTTCCTGCCGGTCACGACTACTTCGACGAAGGTCTCTTCGGCAAGTACATGGGCGGCTATCCTGCCAAGCTCGGCATTTCTTGGGACGAATTCATCGGCATGGGTCGTACCAATCCTGACGACAAGGGCGAGAAGTTCTGTATGTCGACCTTTGCCTGCAACACCTGTCAGGAGGTCAATGGCGTCAGCTGGCTCCATGGTGAGGTTTCTAAGAAGATGTTCGCACCTATCTGGAAGGGATACTATCCCGAGGAGAACCACGTAGGTTACGTTACCAACGGTGTTCACTTCCCCACATGGGCTGCTGCCGAGTGGCTGCGTGTCTATTCTAAGTACTTCGACAAGAACTTCCTGCACGACCAGTCGAACGAGCAGATCTGGCATGGCATCTACGATTGCCCCGATGAGGAAATCTGGGCTACCCGTAAGGCTTTGAAGACTAAGCTCTTCGAATATATCAAGGCGCAGTTCCAGGAGACTTGGTTGAAGAATCAAGGCGATCCTGCACGTGTCGTGAAGTTGGTTGAGCGCTTCAACCCCAACGCTTTGGTTATCGGCTTCTGCCGTCGTTTCGCTACTTACAAGCGTGCTCACCTGTTGTTCACCGATTTGGATCGTCTTTCACGCATTGTCAACAATCCTGAGCGTCCTGTTGTCTTCCTGTTTGCTGGTAAGGCTCACCCCGCTGACGGTGCAGGTCAGGGCTTGATTAAGAAGATTTTCGAAATCTCACAGCGTGAGGAGTTCCAGGGCAAAGTTATCTTCCTCGAGGACTACGACTTCCTGCTGGCTCGCCGCCTCGTATCGGGTGTCGACATCTGGATGAATACCCCGACACGTCCTTTGGAGGCTTCGGGTACATCTGGCGAGAAGGCCGAGATGAACGGTGTCGTCAACCTTTCCGTGAAGGACGGCTGGTGGCTGGAAGGCTATCGTGAGGGTGCCGGTTGGGCATTGACCGAGAAGCGTACCTATCAGAATCAGGGCTATCAGGATCAGCTCGATGCCGCTACTATCTACGGCTTGCTGGAGAACGAGATTATTCCTCTCTACTTCAATCAGGACAAGAAGACTGGCATCTCGAAGGGTTGGATCAAGGTTATCAAGAACTCGATAGCTACGATTGCTCCTCACTACACCATGAAGCGTCAGTTGGACGACTACTATTCTAAGTTCTACGAGAAGCAGGCTAAGCGTTTCAAGGAACTTGCAAAGAACGACTATCGTCTGGCCAAGGAGATTGCTTTGTGGAAGGAGACCGTTGCCGAGCGTTGGGATGCCATCAGCGTCGTCAGCTCGGAGTCTACCGCTCCTCAGTCTGGCCTCCATGAGACGGGTGTAGAGTACACGCTGCGCTATGTCATCAACGAACAGGGTCTTGACGACGCCGTAGCTTTGGAGAAGGTCAACGTCTCCACTGATAAGGATGGCAACGAGCACGTATTCTCTGTTGAGCCGCTGAAGATGGTGAAGAAGGAAGGCAACAATTACATCTTCGAAGCAGTTCATGCGCCCAAGCAGTCTGGCCAGTACAAGAGTGCCATCCGCATGTATCCGAAGAACAAGAACCTGCCTCACCGTCAGGACTTCTGCTACGTGAAGTGGCTTGAATTGCCCGTCGGCAACGCATAATCTGACGACTACAGGAGAAAACCGACGATGGGACAAACCGACTTGGACATACTCGACGAGCGTGAAGTGTCGTTCCCGCCGGCACATACGGCGGAGCACTTGCTCAACCAGACGATGATTCGGTTGTTCGGTTGTGAGCGTTCCTACAATGCCCACATCGAGCGCAAGAAGAGCAAGATGAGCTTCCGTCTCGATCGTAAGCCGTCGCGACAGGACGAGAAGATGATTGAGCAGGAAATGAATCGCCTGATTGACGAAGACCTGCCTGTCACCTTCGAGTTCGTCAGTCGTGACGAGCTGCCCGAGGGGATCAGTCTCGAACGCCTTCCTGATGATGCCGGTGATACCGTGCGACTGGTGCGCATTGGCGACTATGACGTCTGCCCCTGCATCGGAAAACACGTCCGCTCGACAGCGCAGATAGGCCGGTTTGAGATGCTTGGCACCAATTGGGACGAACACGAGCGTTCCTTCCGGGTTCGGTTCAAGATTATCCAATAGAGATATTCGTACCGTCTGGATAATAGTAAACATTGACGTTGTTTTATCATCCATCGTCGCAGTTTTATCATCCATCGACGCAGTTTTATCAAACATTGTCGCAGTTTTAACTTTTACCCGTACTTAACGACCGTTTAAGTACGGGTAAAATGCTTTTTTACTAGGCACAGTCAACGTTCTTTCCGGGCGCAGCCAACGTCCTTTCCTGGTATTGTCAACGTTCTTTCCGAGCCTTATCAGCGTTCTATGGGCAAAGTTTTTGCGGAAAGGTTTTGCGGTTTGAGATTTATTTGTTACTTTTGTGGCGCAAAAAGATAAGAACACGAAAGAAATGATGAAACGAACAATGAGATACTGGCTGCTGGCAGCGGTTTTGGCACTGGGTGCGGAGACGGCGCTGGCACAACAGGTGTTTAAGGACTTGCACGAGGTAAAGAAGAAGGAAACCATCTTCGGAATAGCGCGCGACAACGGGCTGACAGTGCAGGAATTGATAGACGCAAACCCCGAGATGAACCAGCCGGGCTATGAGCTGAAGAAGGGAGACGTTATCAAGATACCGTTTAAGAAGGGGCAGGAGCCGAAGGACAACGTGAACCCGATGGCGGAAACGCCTGTGAGGGCGAAAGCTGGCGTGGCGGACATGAGGAACAGGGAGATTCGCATCGGCGTGATGTTGCCATTGCACAACGACAACGGCGACGGCAAACGCATGGTGGAGTACTATCGCGGTGTACTGATGGCGCTGGACAGCTTGAAGGCGAACGGCATTTCGACGGACATCCGTGCGTGGAACGTCCCTGAGGACAAGGACATCCGGCTTACGTTATTGGAAGACCATGTTGCCGACCGCGACTTGATTATCGGCCCGCTGTACACGAAGCAGTTGAAGCCGCTGGCGGACTTTGCGAAGAACAACGGTATCAGGGTGCTCATTCCGTTTAGCATCAATTCCACCGAAGTGTACGACAACGACTGCCTGTATCAGGTGTTCCAGAACGGCAACACGCTGAACGAGTCCTATGTGTTCCGATTCTACGAACGTTACAAGAACTCGCACGTGGTCATCATCGACTGCAACGACTCGACAAGTACGAAAGCTCCGTTCACGTCGACTCTGCGTCGTAAACTAGAGCAGGAGGGAATGACATACTCCATTACGAATCTGAAGTCGAGCGAGGCGCAGTTCAAGAAGAGTTTCTCGACGGCAAAGCCTAACGTCGTGGTGCTGAACACCAGCCGCTCGCAGGAGTTGAACCTGGCCTTTGCCAAGTTGAACGGCCTGCTACTGACGAGTCAGAGACTGAAGATTTCAATGTTCGGATATACGGAATGGCTGATGTACACGCGCCAGCATTTGGACAACTTCTATAAGTTCGATGTCTGCGTGCCAACGACGTACTACATGGATCCGCTGTCGCCTCGCACGACGCGTTTCAACCAGAAATACCGCTCGAACTTCAAGCAGGATATGCAGAAATACCATGTGAAGTTTGCCGCCACGGGGTTCGACCACGCATACTTTATGGTGAAGGGGCTGCACATGTACGGCAAGAACTTCTTTGGCGCTTCGGGGACGGTGGGATATACCCCCGTGCAGACGCCGCTGCACTTTGAGCGCATTGGCAACGGCGGCATGATGAACCGTACGGTGATGTTTGTACACTACACGCCCGAACAGCGCGTGGAAACCATCAAATTCTAAAGCACGATGAGAAAACTGCTGATACTGATGCTGTTGCTGCCGATGGTTGCGAAAGCCCAGGTGGGTGAATACCGCACCGACTTTGCCGTCGGCGTAAATGGCGGATATACGATGAGTCAGGTGGCGTTCCAACCCGATGTGCCTGAGGGCTGGTTGGGCGGACTGACGGGCGGTGTATCGTTTCGCTACACCTGCGAGAAATACTTCAAGAGCATCTGCGCCATCGCGGCTGAGGTGAACTACAGCCAAATGGGATGGAAGGAGGATATTCAGGACAAAGACAACAATCCCGTGTATTATGTTGACGACCCGGAGAAGCAGAACCCGCTGAAATACGAGCGGCGCATCAACTACATCCAGATTCCGGTGATGGCCCGTATGGGTTGGGGTCGCGAGCGCAAGGGCTTGCAGGCGTTTGTCCAGCTTGGCCCGCAGATAGGCATCTACATGAGCGAGTCGACCAGTACCAACATCATACCCGGAAAGGCTACACAGACGCAACGTTCGTCGGTGGTGACGGCGCAGGAGAGTATGCCTGTGGAGAAGAAGTTTGACTACGGTGTTGTCGGCGGCGCTGGTATCGAATACTCGCATCCGAAGATAGGCCATATACTGTTGGAAGGCCGTTACTATTTTGGTCTGGGCAACATCTACGGCAATACGAAGCAGGACTATTTCGGCAAGTCGAACCAACAGGCTATTGTCATCAAGATGAGCTATCTGTTTGACATTGTCCGCACGAAGAACGACAAGATAAAGTAACTCGACACTTATAAACTAAAAAACTCAATAACTATGTTTGAAGGACAACCGAAAGGACTATTTGCGTTGGCACTGGCCAACACCGGCGAGCGCTTTGGTTATTATACCATGCTGGCCGTTTTTGCTTTGTTCCTGAGAGCGAACTACGGACTGTCGCCTGCACTGGCTGGCACTATCTATAGTGCGTTTCTCATGTTAGTGTATTTCTTCCCGCTCATCGGAGGAATCATGGCCGACAAGTTCGGTTTTGGCCGTATGGTGACAACGGGTATCCTGATTATGTTTGCAGGCTACCTGCTGCTATCGGTTCCCCTGGGAGGCGACAGCGTGGCACTGGTCGTGATGCTGGCGGCACTGTTGCTCATCGGCTTCGGAACGGGACTGTTTAAGGGTAACCTGCAAGTGATGGTGGGTGACCTGTACAACGATCCGAAGTATGCAGACAAGCGCGACGCGGGGTTCTCCATTTTCTATATGGCCATCAACATTGGTGCACTGTTTGCACCGACAGCAGCCATTAAGATTAAGGAATATGCCGAGACGGCACTGGGGTATTCGTCGAACGACGCCTATCACTTCTCGTTTGCCGTGGCATGTGCATCGCTGATTCTGTCGATAGCTATCTATTACTTGTTCCGCTCGACATTCCGCCACACAGAGGGTGGTAAGAAGAAGGCTGCTGCCGCTGACACCGCTCCCGTCGAAGAGTTGTCGAAGGAAGAGACCAAACAGCGCATCGTGGCTTTGTGTCTGGTATTCGCTGTCGTCATCTTCTTCTGGATGGCTTTCCACCAGAACGGCTTATCGCTGACTTATTTCGCCGATGAGTTTACGGCGCAGTCGGCTGAGGGCCTGCAGGCTATGTGCTTCAACGTATGGAACCTCGTGGCCGTTATCTTCATTGTTTACGCGTTGTTCTCGCTGTTCCAGAGCAAGACCTCAAAGGGCAAGACCATTTCGGTCATCGTCATCATTGCCGCTATAGCATTCCTCTGTCTGCAGTATGATCCTGAGACAGGCGTGACCGTTTCTGCTCCTATCTTCCAACAGTTCAATCCGTTCTACGTGGTAGCGCTGACGCCTGTGTCAATGGCTATCTTCGGTGCGTTGGCTGCCAAGGGCAAGGAACCCTCGGCCCCGCGTAAGATTGCTTACGGTATGATTGTGGCTGCTATTGCTTACGCGCTGATGGCCTTCGGCTCGTTCGGGCTGCCTATGCCGCAGACAACAATGGGTGCCGACGGCAATCCTGTGGCTGTCCACGTGGCTGACGTAACGCCGAACCTGCTGATTTTGGTTTACCTCGTGCTGACCTTCGGCGAGCTGTTGCTGTCGCCTATGGGCATCTCATTCGTCTCGAAGGTGGCTCCCCCGAAGTACAAGGGTATGATGATGGGTGGCTGGTTTGTTGCTACGGCCATCGGCAACCAGCTCGTTGTTGTTGGCGGTCTGTTGTGGGGCGCCGTTCCCCTTTGGGTGTGCTGGAGCGTCTTCCTCGGCGTGTGTCTCGTTGCCGCCATCTTTATGTTTGCGATGATGAAGCGACTGGAGAAAGTATGCTAAGTTTGCTACTGGCATCATGGTTGACGCTCGTGGAACTGAACTGCGAGAATCTCTTTGACTGCCAACATGATTCACTGAAGCAGGACACCGAGTGGTTGCCTGCTTCAGTTCGTAAATGGACTCCCGCACGCTATTGGCGCAAGGTGAATAGCATTGGGCAGGTAATACTGTCGTGTCAGGACGATGGCGTGCCTGACCTCGTGGCGTTGGTGGAGGTGGAGAACGATTCCGTCATCCATGATCTGACGAGACGTTCCCTGTTGCGACATGCGGGATATGAATACTTGATGACGCAATCGCCGGATGTCAGGGGTATTGACGTGGCGCTGTTGTACCAGCCAATGACGTTCCGACCGCTGTGCTGCGACTATTTGGAGGTGGAGCCGCTAGATGGGATGCGGCCTACGCGGGATGTGCTTTATGTTCAGGGGGAAACCCTGAACCGCGGACATACCGCGGTCGCGGGTTCTCCCCGCGACCATAGTGACACTTTGCACGTGTTTGTGGTTCATGCGCCGAGCAGGTTTGGCGGTGAACATCCGACACGCCCTAACCGTCGGGTAGTCATGGAGCGGATTATGCAGGTTGTCAAGGGGTTACCGGAGGATGCTAAAGTCATTATTGCCGGCGATTTCAACGACTATGCCGATAGTCCGTCGTTGCAGTATTTGGAGCAAGAAGGGTTGCACAATGTTACCCGCGAGGCGCGCGGCAGTAACGGTGCTCAAGGGACATACCGCTACCAGGGAGAGTGGGAGAGCATTGACCACGTGCTGGTCAGCAGTGTTCTGCGCTATTTTGTCGCGCAGGTTTATATCAACGATGCTCCGTTTCTGTTAGAGGAAGACAAAAAATACGGAGGAGTCAAGCCCCTCCGCACTTATAATGGTTATCGCTATCAGCGTGGATTCAGCGATCATCTGCCGCTTGTCGTCCGTTTTCGCTTCTAACTTTTCACTCTTATCTTTTATCTCTTAACTCTTGATATTGGGTTCTTCGAGTCCGATACCCTTCTTCTTGTCGACGGCCTTCAAAACGAAACCGAGGATGAGTGCGGCAACACCTAGACCAGCTAGCATGAGCAGGGGTGCCGTATAGTCGAACTTCGTGGGGTCGGTAACACCGGGGTTTGTCTTGTCGAGCACCTTGCCGATAAGCAGCGGGAACAGCCACAAACCGATGTTCTGAATCCAGAAGATGAGGGCATAGGCCGAACCAATGACCTTGGCGTCAACCAACTTGGGAACACTGGGCCACAGCGAGGCGGGAACCAGCGAGAACGAGGAACCGAGCACGAGGATGGTGACGTAGGCAATGACGATGCCGCCGACGGCTGAGTCCTTGAACAGCGGCAGGATGAAGGCGAACGTCAGGTGGCAGGCGATGAGCAACAGTGAACCGAGCACGAGCATCGAGGCTGCCTTACCCTTATGGTCGACGTATGAACCGAGGATTGGCGTGATGAGCACGGCCAGCAAGGGGAATACGGCGAAGATACTTTCTGCCGACTGACGCATATAGCCCATATAGCAATAAATAACGAGGGCGACAATCGATATGGCAAGCAAGCCGAACTTGCTCGAACTCTTCTTTTGGAAGTTGCTGGCGAAACCTGCGGCGGCCACAACGAGCATGATGATATACTGCACGATGGTCACGTCGGGCTGTGCCCAGAACGAATCGCTTGCAGGCTCGGTGAGTGTCAGGTTACACTGCAGCATGTTCACGGCGTACTTCTGGAAGGGGAAAATGGCTGAATAATACAGCACGCACAGCAGGGCGACGAGCCAGAAGCCAAGGTCACTGAGTATAGTGCCGATGTCGCTAATCTTGAAGGGATCGTCCTTCTCCTCAGCCTCACCAGTTTGTGCGTCGAGCTTGCGGTCCATGAAGAAGTAGACGATGGTCATCATGAGTGCAATACACATCAGGACCACACCGAAGGCAACGCTACGGCTGACGCTAATCTCTCCGCCCAACTTGGCGAAGAACGGCGAGAAAATCATACACGTGGCAACACCCAGACGGGCCAATGCCATTTCGGAACCCATGGCCAAAGCCATCTCGCGCCCCTTGAACCATTTCACGATTCCGCGGCTCACCGTGATGCCAGCCATCTCGCAGCCGCAACCGAAGATCATGAATCCGCAGGCGGCAAACTTGGCAGACGCAGGCATGCCAGCATAGAAAGGCGATACTCCCAGCTCTTCAAAGATGGGTATATAGTTGAGGTTGTTGGTAAACCACATTTCCAAGTCGCTGCCGGCGAAATTTTCATGGACAGCGTACCATTTGATAATGGCGCCGACCAGCATGACGGCCGCTGAGAGCACGGCGGTAAAACGTACGCCCATCTTGTCGAGAATGATGCCGGCGAAGATGAGGAAGAACACGAAGACGTTGAGGAATACCTCTGAGCCCTGCATCGTTCCGAATGCCGTTGAGTCCCAGCCGCGGGTCTCTTGCATCAAGTCCTTGATGGGTGAGAGGATGTCCATGAAGATGTAGCTGCAGAACATGGCAAGTGCCAAGAGCAGCAGCGCGGTCCAGCGCATTCCTGCGCTGTCGCGAAGTGTTTTTTGAATTGCTTGTGTCATTATTATTGTTTTTTGTCGTTATATCGTTATTTCGTTATTACGAAAGTTCTATTTCAGCCAGCGGTCCAGCCAGTCGAAGAACGTCCTTTGCCAAAGCACACCGTTTTGGGGCTTCAATACCCAGTGATTCTCGTCAGGGAACACGAGGAACTCCGCGGGAATGCCCTTCATGCGGGCAGCATTGAATGCCGACATGCCCTGCGTGTAGTTGATGCGGTAATCCTTCTCGCCGTGGATACAAAGGATGGGCGTGTCCCATTTCTCCACCATCTTGTGCGGCGAGTCGTGGTAAGTCTTCTTGGCGCGAGGCATCTGCGGGCGGTGCCAGTAGGCCTCGTCGTACTCCCAGTTCGAGAACCAGTTCTCCTCGGTTTCCAAGTACATTGCGGCGAGGTTGAAGGCTCCGTCGTGGGCGATGAAAGCTTTGAAGCGTTTGTTGTGGATGCCGGCGAGGTAGTAGACACTGAAACCGCCGAAGCTTGCACCGACGGCGCCCAAGCGGTCGCGGTCAACGAAGGGTAGTGAGTCTGCGGCAAAGTCAATGGCACTAAGGTAGTCATCCATACACTGACCAGTCCAGTCACCCGAGATTTCTTCCTTCCACTCCTGTCCGAAGCCGGGCAGACCGTGACGGTTTGGTGCTACGACGACATAACCGTTGGCAGCCATCATCTGGAAATTCCAGCGGTATGACCAGAACTGAGAGACAGGGCTTTGCGGACCACCCTCACAGAAGAGCAGGGTGGGGTATTTCTTGCCTTCCTCGTAGTTGGCAGGCAGCATCACCCAGACGAGTTCCTTCTTGCCGTCGGTGGTTGGCACCCAGTATTGTCGCATTTTGCCGAACGTCAGCTGCGAAAGGATGTGGTCGTTTTCGTGAGTGAGCTGAGTGATGGCAGCGGGTGAACCGCTGCCCGCGCGCTTCGCTGTGGGTGTTACCATGTAAATATCCGTAGGAGCAGAGAGGCTCTGACGAGTGGCGAGGATGCGCTGTCCGTTGTTGGCCATCTGGATACTGGTCCAGTCGTCCCAAGTTTCGGTAAGTTGAGAGACATCCCCTTTTTGGCTGGCAACGTACATGTTACAGCATCCGTGCCATACGCTGAGGAAGTAGAACTGCGGGTCGGCGGCCTTCACTTTTTTGCCACTGACAGGAGCCCAGCAGAAGGCATCGACGTCACTCTGCCAATTGAGGTAGCGCTTCGAACCATTCTCCAGTGAATAGATGCACAAACGGTTCAGGTCGGCCTCGTAACCGTCGCGTTCCATCGAAAGCCACGCTACATATTTCCCGTCGGGCGAGAACTGTGGATTCTGGTCGTAACCGACATTGTTCACGAGGTTCTCCTTTGCATTCACGGCTTGAGTTGCCAGTGTAATCGTAGGATCAACCTTCGGCGCAACATAGTCGGCAGGCTTGCAGAGATTTTTCGTCTCGCGGGTACCTATATTATATAAGTATATGTCCGAATCGGTAGAAATGCTATACTCCAGTCCAGTTTTCTTGCGACAGGTGTAAGCAATAGTCTTTGAGTCGGGACTCCAAGCCAGCTGTTCGATACCGCCGAAGGGTTCCATAGGACATTCGTACGGCTCTCCTTCGAGGATGTCTGTTCCGTTATTGGCGATGACCAAATCATCGCCCACTTCATAGACAAACGGATGCTGGATGCTTTCCACGTAATGGTCCCAATGACGATACATCAGGTCAGTAACTAGACGACCTGTGGCCTTAGGCAGGTCCTCAGGTTTTTTCTTGATAACCTCATGGAAGGGTAGCGACTTGATGATGATGACTTGCTTGCGGTCGGGCGAGAACTTGAAACCCTCGACGTTGCCATCGGTTTTTGACAGCTGACGACGCTCTGAACCGTCGGCCTTCATACACCATATTTCGCCACCGCTGACAAAGGCAATGGTCTGAGCGTCCAACCACGTTGGGTCGGTCTCGCTCTTGGCGCTGGTGCTCAGTTGCTGATTCCCGGTTCCATCGGCATTCATGATGCAGATAACCTGGCGGCTCTTGTTCTGTTTGACACTGTAGTAACCTACCTGATAGATTACTCGACTGCCGTCGGGAGAGGCCTCGACACCTCCGATGCGTCCCATCGCCCACAAGGCCTCAGGAGTCATCATTCGACTCGTCAGTTTGATGTTACTTTTTCCAATCACGTCACTTTCCGTTGATTTACCTGTAGCGCTTACTGTAATCAGTAAAGCCGCCACAAAAGTCAATATTTTTTTCATAATTATTGAATATTTGCGTGCAAAGGTACAAAAAATCCCAAACTTTTGCATCTAAACCCCAAACTTTTTGTACCTTTGCAACGAAATGAACCGAAAAGTCATAGAAATATGAACAAGACGAAACTATTCCGAGTGACTCTGATGCTGCTGATAGTCGTCATGTGTCTTACATCGTGCCGATATGCCCGCCAACAGCGTGAAATACGCGCTAGCCGTGCCGATAGCGTCATTTTTGCTGTCGGTGTCACAAAGGATTATGAGCGTATGCGTGAGGTGACGGATAGTTTTGAAATGGCCGGAGATATTTCTGCGTTAAATGCCAATCGTTGGCGCGGAGTGTCGTATTACCGTCAGGGACAGTATCGTATGGCAGAAATCTGTTATCGCAAGGCCTTGGATAATGAGGTGAAGAATGACCTTGACCAGTTGAGTTACAACAAGGTTACACGACGCTTGTCTGAGATTCTTTTGGTAAAGGGTGACTATGAGGGAGCCCTGCAAATTGCCATTCCTGCAGTCAAGAAAATGGAAGAGTCGGGTATTGGCTCAGACATTGACTATGCCATTTTGCTGAACAATATCGGTTGTTGCCAGTTGAATATGGGTCAGGATGAAGAAGCCAACCAAAGTTTTATCACTGCTCGCGGACATTATGCCAATCGATGGCAGTCGGACACAACAGGACGAGGATTCCAAGAGGCTGTCATAGGTACGGTTTATACCAGTCAGGCATATATCAACACCCGTCGCTATGCAGAATCCATCTATTGGATTGACCGTACGGAGATGCTGCTGAACAAGTATCGTCAAAGACACGATGCACGTACAGAGTATTTTGACGAATACCAAGGCCGTATAGAAATTATGCGTGCCGTAGCCTTACAGGGCTTGCATAAAGACCAAGAGGCAGCAGAGGCTTACAAACGTTTCCAGAAGACCAACTTTGCCAAGACGCCGGCCGGACATATCAATAGTACAGAATATCTGGTGGTGGCTCACCGATACCAAGAAGCGGCATATAACTACCGTTTTTTGGATAAAGCGATGACCGATTGGGGTATGGAGCCCTCTATTGACAATATCCAACTCTATATGTTGCCTAAGTATTGGGCGAATGCTGAAGCTGGTCGTCGTGACTCGGCACGTGTTGCAGGGGAACGTATCCTTGCAATTCTTGATTCGGCCATTACGGCACAGAAGAACAGTTCTATTGCCGAACTGGCTACTATCTACGATACACAGGGAAAAGAAAAGGCGATTGCAGACCGCGAGATGGAACTGACTCACCAGCGACTTTATAGCACGGGTGTTGCACTGGTTCTGCTCATCATCTTCTTTACGACATATACCTTGCACAAACGTAAGGCAGCGCATAAACTGGCAGCCGCCCACCAGAATTTGGAAGAGGCTCATGGCAAACTACAGGTAGCTTACGACCAGTTGGAGAAGACTACCAAGGCTAAAGAGCGTATTGAAAGTGAACTGCGCATTGCCCGCGATATTCAGATGTCGATGGTTCCCAACGTATTCCCTGATCGCAAGGGACTGGACATGAACGCATACATTCAGCCAGCGAAGGAAGTCGGTGGTGACCTCTATGGTTACCTGCTTCAGGGCGACGAATTGTACTTCTGTCTCGGCGACGTTAGTGGTAAGGGCGTGCCTGCATCTCTGTTTATGGCTCAGGCCATCCGTCTGTTCCGTGTACTGGCAACAGGACACATGATGCCTGCCGACATTGCCACCAACATCAACAATGCACTGACGGAAGACAACGAGCAGGGTATGTTTGTCACGATGTTCATTGGACTCATCCATCTTGACACAGGGCGTATGGACTTCACGAATGCCGGTCATAATCCTCCGGTTATCGGCACCAACGGCAAGGGTGAATTCCTGCCGATGGAATCGAATGCACCCATTGGTCTCTGGCCTGGAATAGAATATGTTGGCGAGAGTTATGAAAACATCAAGGGACATTCATTGCTTGTCTATAGTGACGGACTGAACGAGGCTGAGAACATGGAACAGGAGCAGTTCAGCGACGAGCGAATTCTTGAAGTACTTAGCAGAACCAACTACACTACCAGCAAAGAGGTCATTGACGCACTTGTAGAGGAAGTAGAGAAACACCGTAACGGAGCAGATCCTAACGACGACCTGACGATGCTTTGTCTAAGGATAAGGTGATTATTTTACGAATTAAGTTAAAAAAGTGACAAATTGTTTGGTGGTTTCAGAAGAATTGCGTACTTTTGCAGCCGATAAACGGAAAAAAGAGTAAAAATGAAAAGTCTGACCCTGATTAGCAACCTGATTATTATTCGACTGCGTAAAGCTGCCGGAAGTGACAGGGTATGTATATAATTAAGGTATAAGACAATACAATACAGAGCCTTTCTCACTTCCGGGTGGAGAGAGGCTTTTTCGTATTTTCGTAATAACGTATAACGATATTAAAGACAAAACTAAGATGAGTGACAGATTGTTTATTTTCGACACGACGCTACGCGATGGTGAGCAGGTGCCTGGATGCCAGCTGAATACGGTAGAGAAAATTCAGGTGGCGAAGGCCTTGGAGCAGTTGGGCGTCGACGTGATTGAAGCAGGATTTCCAGTGTCAAGTCCAGGTGACTACAATAGTGTGATTGAGATTTCGAAGGCCGTTACTTGGCCCACGATTTGTGCGCTGACGCGTGCTGTTGAACATGATATTGACGTGGCTGTCGAAGCATTGCAGTATGCTAAGCACAAGCGCATTCACACAGGTATCGGCACGAGCGATGAGCATATTCAGTATAAATTCAATTCTACACGCGAACGCATTCTGGAGCAGGCTGTTGCTGCCACGAAATACGCCAAACGTTTCGTTGATGACGTGGAATTCTACTGCGAGGATGCGGGGCGCACGGACAACGAATACTTGGCGCAGGTAGTGGAGGCAGTCATCAAGGCTGGTGCAACAGTGATAAATATTCCTGACACAACCGGCTATTGTCTTCCTTCGGAGTACTACGACAAGATTAAGTATCTGAAAGAACACGTTGACGGCATCGATGCCTGTATCATTTCGACCCATTGTCACAATGATCTTGGTTTGGCAACGGCCAATACGCTGAACGGTGTGTTGGCGGGTGCACGCCAAGTAGAGGTAACCATCAACGGTATTGGAGAACGTGCGGGCAACACGTCGCTCGAAGAGATCGCGATGATTCTGAAATGTCACAAGTCCATAGACATCGAAACGAACATCAATACGACGAAAATTTATCCGATGAGCCGTATGGTTTCGTCGTTGATGAACATGCCCGTTCAGCCAAACAAGGCCATCGTTGGTCGCAACGCCTTTGCTCACTCTTCAGGCATTCATCAGGACGGCGTATTGAAGAATGTACATACGTACGAGATTATTGACCCTAGAGATGTCGGAATAGACGTCGACTCTATTGTGTTGACAGCTCGAAGTGGTCGTGCGGCTCTTAAGCACCGCCTGATGATCAACGGTGTGGACGTGAGCGACGAGCATAAGATTGACAAGATTTACGAGCAATTCCTCGTGTTGGCCGACCAAAAGAAAGAGGTGACCGATGCCGACGTGATGATGCTGGCTGGTGCCGATGTGGCTGACACGCACGCCGTTAAGCTCGACTTCCTGCAAGTGACTACGGGTAAGGGCGTGAAGTCTGTGGCAAGTATCGGACTGGATATCAGCGGTCAGAAGTTCGAGGCTGCTGCCAGTGGAAACGGACCTGTGGATGCTGCCATCAAGGCGCTGAAAAAGATTATCATGAAACAGATGACGCTGAAAGAGTTTACCATTCAGGCCATCTCGAAGGGCAGCGACGATGTCGGAAAAGTACACATGCAGGTTGAGTACAACGGCAATCTTTATTATGGCTTTGGTGCCAATACTGACATCGTGACGGCCTCGGTCGAAGCGTACATCGATTGTATTAACAAATTTAAAGTAGAATGAATACATTATTTGACAAAATATGGGATGCTCATGTGGTGCAAGTCGTTGATGACGGGCCTACGCAGCTATACATCGACCAATTGTATTGCCATGAGGTCACGTCGCCGCAGGCCTTCGAAGGCATGAGGGCTAGGGAATTGCAGTGTTTCCGTCCTAAACAGATATTCTGCATGCCCGATCACAATACGCCGACTCACGATCAGGACAAACCCATCGAAGACCCCGTGTCTCGTAAACAAGTGGATTTATTGGCAAAAAATGCTGCTGACTTCGGGCTGACGCATTATGGTATGTTTTCGAAAGACAACGGCATCATTCATGTCGTTGGCCCCGAGAAGGGTCTTTCACTGCCTGGCATGACCATTGTCTGTGGCGACTCGCACACCTCTACGCATGGCGCGATGGGTGCTGTGGCCTTCGGCATCGGCACGTCGGAAGTAGAGATGGTGATGGCTTCGCAATGCATTCTGCAACAGAAACCGAAATCGATGCGCATCAGTATCAACGGGAAGCTTGGTAAAGGTGTTACAGCAAAGGATGTTGCCCTCTACTTGATGGCGCAACTCACCACCAGCGGTGCAACAGGCTATTTTGTAGAGTATGCAGGTGATGTTGTGAAAGCACTCTCGATGGAGGGTCGCCTGACACTCTGTAACCTCTCGATAGAGATGGGCGCGCGTGGTGGGTTCATTGCTCCTGACGAAGTGACCTTTGATTACGTCAAAGGTAAAGAATACGCCCCTAAGGGTGAAGACTGGGATAAGGCCGTCGCTTATTGGAAGACGCTGAAAAGCGGTGATGACGCCGTATTCGACAAGGAATTGGCCTACGAGGCCTGCGATATTCAGCCACGCATCACATACGGCACGAATCCAGGTATGGGCATTGGTATTACTGAGTCTATTCCTATGGAGGGTGATGCCAACTTCGAGAAAGCCCTGCAATATATGGGCTTTAAGGCTGGCGAATGTCTGTTAGGCAAACCAATTGACTACGTATTCCTTGGTGCTTGCACCAATGGTCGCATTGAGGACTTCCGCGCCTTTGCGTCTATCGTCAGGGGGAGAAATAAGTCCGACAACGTCGTCGCTTGGCTGGTGCCAGGCTCGTGGGCTGTCCGCAAGCAGATTGAAGAAGAAGGTCTTGATAAAGTGCTTGAAGCTTCCGGCTTCGAGATTCGCCAGCCAGGCTGTTCAGCTTGCCTCGCGATGAACGACGACAAGGTGCCGTCCGGCAAATATGCCGTATCGACATCGAATCGCAACTTCGAAGGCCGTCAAGGTCCCGGTGCCCGCACCATCCTCGCATCACCCTTAGTAGCTGCAGCTGCAGCAGTAACAGGCGTAATAACTGACCCAAGAGAATTATTATGAAACAGAAATTCGACATCATAACATCAACGTGCGTGCCACTGCCGTTGGAGAATGTGGATACCGACCAGATCATCCCTGCACGCTTCTTGAAGACAACAACCAAGGAGGAGAAGTTCTTTGGCGACAACTTGTTTCGCGACTGGCGATACAACGCTGACGGCACTGTGGTCGAGGATTTCGTCCTCAACAATCCCCGCTACAAGGGTTGCATCCTCGTGGCTGGTAAGAACTTTGGCTCGGGTTCCTCTCGCGAACATGCTGCTTGGGCTATTGCTGGTTATGGTTTCCGCGTAGTTATCTCGTCGTTCTTTGCCGATATCCACAAGAACAACGAACTCAACAACTTCGTGCTTCCCGTGCAGGTATCAGAGGCTTTCTTGTCCGAATTGTTTTTGTCTATTCAAAACAATCCCGATACTCAGGTAAAGGTTGACCTCCCCAACCAGACCGTCACGAATCTTGCAACTGGTCATTCAGAGCACTTCGACATCAACGGCTATAAGAAGCATTGCTTGATGAACGGATTGGACGACATAGACTTCCTTGTAGCGAATAAAGATAAGATAGAACAATGGGAGCAGAGAAGGTAAAAACATATCAGCGCATCCTGCCCTTCGTGGAGATTATGGACTCTACGTTGCGCGACGGCGAACAGACTAACGGCGTGTCGTTTCTGCCGCACGAGAAGTTGGTGATGGCTCGCAAGTTGCTTAGCGACGTTAACGTCGACCGCATCGAAATTGCTTCGGCACGCGTGTCGGAGGGCGAGCGTGAGGCTGTGACCAAGATTTGTGCCTATGCGCAGAAAAATGGTCTGCTTGATCGCGTCGAAGTATTGGGTTTCGTGGATGGCGGTAAGTCGATAGACTGGATTGCCGAGTGTGGCGGAAAGGTGGTAAACCTATTGGCGAAAGGCTCTTTGAAGCATTGCACCCACCAGTTGCACAAAACGCCTGAGGAGCATATCAATGATATTCTTCATGAGGTGGAATATGCCGCCAGCAAGGGCATCAGCGTCAACCTCTATTTGGAGGATTGGTCGAACGGCATGAAGGACTCGCCCGAGTACGTCTATCAGTTGATGGATGCGCTGACAGCCCCCTCCAACATGTTGGGGGTCAAGCGTTTCATGCTGCCCGATACATTGGGCGTGATGAATCCACTGCAGGTTATCGAGTACTTCCGCAAGATGATGAAGCGTTACCCGGACGTGCATTTCGATTTCCATGCACATAACGACTACGACCTTGCTGTATCGAACTCACTGGCCGCTGTGCTCAGTGGTGCTCGTGGCTTACATGTTACCGTGAATGGGCTGGGGGAGCGGTGCGGCAATGCGCCATTGGCTTCTGTTCAGGCTATCTTGAAAGACCAGTTCCATGCCAAGACGAATATGGTGGAGAGTCAGTTGAACGACCTCTCGCGGATGGTTGAAAGTTTCAGCGGTATCACGGTAGCCCCCAACCAGCCAATTGTTGGTGAAAACGTGTTTACACAGGTGGCTGGCGTTCATGCCGATGGTGATTCGAAGGACCAGTTGTACTACAACGAGCTGATGCCTGAACGTTTCGGTCGCAAACGTGAATATGCGCTGGGCAAGAACTCTGGCAGGGCGAACATTGCCAAGAACCTTGAGGAACTCGGATTGGAACTGACGCCTGAGCAAACGCGCCGCGTGACGGAACGCATTACGGAGTTGGGCGACAAGAAGGAAATCGTAACGCAGGAAGACCTGCCCTTTATCGTCTCGGACGTGTTGAAACATGACAGTTCTGCCGATAAGGTAAAGCTGATAAGTTACGTAGTTTCAACGGCTTACGGCTTGCGCCCTGGAGCGAATATTAAAGTGGAAATAAACGGCCAACAGTATGAGGCAGCAGGCACAGGAGACGGTCAGTACGACGCCTTCGTCAAGGCACTCAGATATATTTACAAGAAGTATCTCAACCGTACATTCCCCATTCTGGCCAATTATGCCGTAACCATTCCTCCCGGCGGAAGAACCGATGCCTTGGTACAGACCGTCATTACGTGGAACGACAACGGCACGATGATCCGCACACGCGGTCTCGATGCCGATCAGACGGAAGCAGCCATCAAGGCGACGTTTAAGATGCTGAACATTATTGAGAACGAAATAACGAAATAACGAATAATAGTATGAAACTGAAGATTGCAATATTGGCTGGTGATGGTATCGGCCCGGAGATTATGAAACAAGGTGTGGCTGTGCTTAACGCTATTGCTAAGAAGTGTAACCACGAGTTTGAGTATGAGGAAGCGATGGTGGGAGCCTGTGCCATTGAAGCCTGTGGCGATGCCTATCCTGACGCGACGCACGACGTTTGTATGCGAGCCGATGCCGTGCTTTTTGCCGCTGTAGGTGACTTGAAATACGACAACGACCCCACGTTGAAGATGCGTCCTGAAACGGGGTTGTTGGCCATGCGCAAGAAGTTAGGCCTCTTTGCCAACATCCGTCCTGTGGCGACGTTCGACTGCCTGTTGCACAAGTCGCCGCTGAAGGAAGAACTGCTTCGCGGTGCCGACTTCGTAGTGATTCGCGAACTGACTGGCGGCATGTATTTCGGCGAGAAACATCAGGACAACGACATGGCGTTTGACACCAACGTCTATACGCGTCCCGAGATTGAACGCATTCTCAAAGTGGCTTTCGAAATGGCGATGACGCGACATAAGCACCTGACTGTTGTCGACAAGGCTAATGTCTTGGCATCAAGCCGCTTATGGCGTCAGGTTGCACAAGAAATGGAACCGCAATATCCTGAGGTGAAGACCGACTATATGTTCATTGATAATGCCTCCATGCGTGTATTGACGGAGCCTCGCTACTTCGATGTCATCGTGACGGAGAATACGTTTGGCGACATCCTGACAGATGAAACGTCTTGTATTACGGGCTCTATGGGCTTGCAGCCCTCGTCGTCGCTGGGCGAGCATACGCCGCTCTTCGAACCCGTTCACGGCTCGTGGCCTCAGGCGGCTGGTCAGAACTTGGCTAATCCCTTGGCACAGATTCTTTCTGCCGCCATGCTGCTGGAACACTTCGGCTTAGAACGCGAGGGTGTGCTTGTTCGTGAGGCTGTCAATGCCTCGCTGGATGCTAACGTGCGCACGCCGGAAATCCAAGTCGAAGGCGGCGCGAAATACGGAACGAAAGAAGTTGGACAATGGATAGTAGACTACATAGAAAAGGCATAGGCTTTTGGCTTTTGACTTTTGGCTTTTGGCTTTTGATGCAGCCAGCTAACAGCCAACAGCTAACAGCTAACAGCCAAGAAAACTGGCGCGACACGCTGACGGCTATTAACAAACAGATAGCCCAGTCACCGTGGTCGACGGACTTGCACCTGCGCAAGGCCAATGCCAACCTGCAGTTGAAGCAGTGGCAATATGCCATCGATGAGTACGGCTTGGTGTTGCAACATGAGGAGCACAATCCTGCGGCCTTGTTTTATCGGGCATACGCCTACACGCATCTGCGCCGTTTCGACTTGGCGCGCAACGACCTCAACGACCTGTTGGGTATTGTCCCGCGCCACTTCGAGGGTCGCCTGTCGTTGGCAGTGGTGTTGCAGCAAATGGGGCGAAAACAAGAGGCCCTCGATGAATTGAACCAGACCGTCGAACAGAACCCGGACTCGGCTGTAGGCTATGTCGCCCGAGCCAATCTGGAGCGTCAGCTAAAACTGGACGAAGCCGCGCTCTACGACTGGCAGCGAGCAGAGGAACTATCCCCGCTTGATCCCGTCTATGTCATTAACCACGTTGACTTGCTGCTGGTGCTCGAACGCCGCAGAGAAGCCCGTCGCGTGCTTGATGCTGCTGTCAGCAGAGGTATTCCCAAAAGCATGTTCAACGACTGGTACTGGAAATGTAAACGATAGTAAGATAAGATAGATGAATATAGAAGAAATTATACGACTATTCAAGAACATAAAGCATCCCTCAAAACTCCAGTTCACCCTTGGTTTCTTTGCCGTGGTTGCACTGTTATGGGGTGTTCGCAGTCTCACTCGCAGCAATCCGCAGGACACACCGGAAGAGCCGACGACACTTTCTGCCACCCATCATCGCATTCGTGGCGTGGCTAATTACAAGACCGAATTCCCCGATAGCCAGAGTGTCCAGATTGTTGCTGCCGAGCGTTGGGGTGTTCGTCCCGTTAAAAACCGCGAGGATGCCGAGGAGCGCAAAAAGGAACTGGTGTATGTCGGCGAAAGCCCGTATTGGCATGTCGATCGTCTCTCCAGCTCCATTTCTTACCTCGTGCCTCGTGCCGCCGTATTGTTGCAGGACATTGGCCAAGCCTTCTACGACAGCCTTTATAACAAAGGTGTTCCATTCAACCAACTCATCGTTACCAGCCTTCTGCGTTCGATGGATGACGTGGCTAAGCTGCAGCGTCACAATCCCAATGCCACCGAACGCTCGTGCCACCTGTTCGGCACCACGTTTGACATCTGCTACAACCGCTACCATCCCGTCACGCAACCCGTTCGCGACGATACGCTCAAGTGGGTACTCTCCGAAGTACTTCGCGACAAGCGCAACGAAGGACGCTGCTACATCAAGTACGAAGTCAAACAAGGTTGTTTCCACATGACAGTGCGATAAGGCCGCATGACCGTGTGGTAAAAGCATTCCAATCGCAGCTGCTGTTTATACCTTAACGGATAAACAGCAGTTCGCGATACTTGGGCAGTGTCCATAGGCCATCCTCAACAATCATTTCGAGGGCATCAATCTCGTGACGGATGTTCTCCATGTGAGGACAAACGGTGTCGTGATAGGCAATGGCCCGCTGGTGGATATCCTGAATGTGATTCGCCACGCGACGGGCATCCGTCAACTCTTCCACCATCTGTTCAATCTTCTCGGTACGCTCGGCGATTTCCTCGATGAGCTTCATGTTTCGCGACGACAGACGTTCGGCCTTGTCAGACGGGAATACGTCCTTCATCCCCTGCACATTTTTGATAAGCTGTGACTGGTAATGTGTCGACACGGGAATGATATGGTTCATAGCGAGATCACCCAATACGCGAGCCTCAATCTGAACAGTCTTCACATACATCTCCCATTTCACCTCGTTGCGGGCTTCGAGTTCCTTGCGGTTCATGACCTTCGTACTCTCGAACATCTTGACGCTTGAATCGTCCAGATAGTGCTCGAAAATGACGGGACACGACTTCTCGACGTCCAGTCCACGCTTGGCGGCCTCCTTCACCCATTTCTCCGAATAACCGTTGCCGTCGAAACGGACGGGTTTGCAGGTCGTGATGTCCTCGCGCAATACTTCGACAATGGCGTGGAATTTAGCTGTGTGACCTGTGCCTTTTGTGTATTCCGGACGTAGTGCAAACTCTGCGGTCTTCTGATCTACACGTACCTTGAACGACGTCAGCGCTTCAGCCATAGCGGCATTCAGGGCAATCATGGCTGAGGCGCAGTTGACGCTGGAGCCTGGTGCGCGGAATTCGAAACGATTTCCTGTAAATGCAAAGGGTGACGTGCGGTTGCGGTCGGTATTGTCGATGATGAGGTCTGGAATCTGGGGAATATCAATCTCCATGCTTTTCTTGCCTTTCACCTCCGACGTTTCACCGCGTTCAATCTTATCCAATAACTCTGTTAGCTGGGTGCCGAGGAACGACGAAATGATGGCAGGTGGTGCCTCGTTGCCACCCAGACGGTGGGCATTGGTAGCACTCATGATGCTTGCCTTTAGCAGTCCGTTGTGTTTGTAGACAGCCATCAGCGTCTCGACGATAAACGTTACGAAACGCAGTGTCTCGTTGGCTGCGGCCTCGGGGCTCAAACCTTCCGTTCTGCCTGGTGCGTGAAGCAACACGCCAGTATCGGTAGACAGGCTCCAGTTGTTGTGCTTACCTGAGCCGTTGATGCCGTCGAAGGGCTTTTCGTGTAACAACACACGGAAACCGTGATTGCGTGCTACCTTCTTCATCAGCGACATCAGTAGCATGTTGTGATCGACGGCGAGGTTACACTCCTCGAAGATGGGGGCTAGCTCAAACTGGTTGGGAGCAACCTCGTTGTGGCGCGTCTTCACGGGAATGGCCAACTCGAGAGCCTGAATTTCCAGGTCCTTCATGAAGGCCTGCACACGGTCGGGGATGGTGCCGAAATAGTGGTCGTCCATCTGCTGGTTTTTCGCACTCTCATGGCCCATCAGCGTGCGGCCGGTCATCAGCAGGTCAGGACGGGCCGAGTAGAGTCCCTCGTCAACCAGGAAGTACTCCTGTTCCCAACCAAGATTCACCTGCACCTTCGTCACGTCGTCGTAGAAATACTTGCAGACGTCCTTGGCGGCTTTGCCCACTGCGTGAAGCGCACGGAGCAGGGGAGCCTTGTAGTCCAAAGCCTCGCCTGTATACGCGATAAATATAGTGGGAATACATAGCGTATCGTCAATGATGAACACAGGGGATGTCGGATCCCAGGCACTGTAGCCGCGAGCCTCAAAGGTGTTTCTAATTCCACCGTTGGGGAAAGAAGAAGCATCCGGTTCCTGCTGCACAAGCAGTTTGCCGCTGAATGCCTCGATCATACCACCCTTGCCGTCGTGCTCTACGAATGCATCGTGCTTCTCGGCTGTACCTTCCGTTAGTGGCTGGAACCAGTGTGTATAGTGCGTTACGCCCATCTCCAAAGCCCACTGTTTCATACCAGCAGCTACTGCATCGGCAATGCTGCGATCCAGCCGTGCACCATTGTCCATTACATCAATCATCGTGTCGTAGATGTCCTTCGGCAGGTATTTATACATCTTTTTGCGGTCAAAAACGTACTTTCCAAAGAACTGCGATGGACGCTCCTTGGGCACTTTCACCTCAACAGGGCGCTTCTTGAAAGCCTCTTCTACTACCTGAAATCTTAAATTGTTTGCCATTTAATCTATGTATCGTTTTAAAATGTCATTATAGTTCTCAATCCTGCGGTCGCGGAGAAACGGCCACCAGCGACGTACCTGTTCGGAACGTTGCATATCGATGTCGATGATGGCTTCCACTTCTTTATCAGTAGGCGCTTCGTAGAGCAGTTCGCCTTGTGGTCCGGCTACGAACGACGTGCCCCAGAACGGCACACCATCCTCGTCGCCAACGCGATTGACGGTGACGACGGGTAGCCCGTTGGCTACGGCATGTCCGCGCTGTACTGTCTGCCACGCCATGCGCTGTCGCTCTTGTTCATCAGACGTGTCATTGGAATCGTAGCCGATAGCGGTGGGGTAGATAAGTATCTCAGCACCGGCCAATGCCATGAGTCGTGCGGCCTCGGGGTACCACTGGTCCCAGCAAACTAATACGCCCAGACGACCGACGCTGGTGTCGATGGGTTGGAATCCCATGTCGCCGGGCGTGAAGTAGAATTTCTCGTAATAGCCAGGGTCGTCGGGGATGTGCATCTTGCGGTACTTGCCGGCTATGGTGCCGTCCTTTTCGAGCACTACTGCCGTGTTGTGATACAGCCCCGTAGCGCGACGTTCGAAGAGGGAAGTGACGATAACGACACCCAGTTCTTTAGCCAATGCGCCATAGAACTCCGTCGAAGGGCCGGGAATGGGTTCAGCCTGGTTGAACGTATCGACGTTCTCCTCCTGACAGAAGTACAGCCCGTTGTGCAGTTCCTGCAGCACCACGAGTTCAGCGCCCTTTGCCGCCAGACTTCTAATCTTTTCCGCCAGACGTCGTTTGTTGTCGTCGCGGTCGGCCGTGTTATGCTGTTGTATGATACCTATCTTCATTGTCCGTACGGATTATTTCTTCATGTCGAAACCAAGACGGATGCCGTCGTAGTTCTTGCTGAGGTCACTTACTTTTTGGGCGGTTTCGTTGCCACTCATAGTGGCCAGTACTTGCAGCACGGTCAACAGTTTCTTCGACTCAAAGAGCAACGCAATGCCACCGTATTCGCGCTTGGCATAGCAGTTGACGCTGAGTAACAGACCCTGCAGTGTCACTTTGGCCGAAGCCTCGTCGAACGACCACGTGCCACCCCAGCTCTTGCCGGCGATAGTGGCCTTGAAGGTCTTGTCCTCGTTAAATTGTACGATGGTGTTCTGAGCTGTGATGCCAACCTTCTGGAAGTACGGTGCCGTTTCTTGTTCAATCTTCGTAGCAGCTACCTCACCACCGGCTTTTGCCAATAGGTTCTCGCTGGTGAATGCTACTCCCGGACTGTCATAGTGCCATGTGCCGATGAGTCCCTTTTCACTCACCTTGTCCATTCCGATGACACTGGTAAATATGTTGGCAACTGTGCCACCGCTGCCCATAGTCTGCAACAGCGTTCCTGCACCACACGATGTCATAACGGCGCCCGTCAGTGCCACCAGGCACAGCGACGCGAGGGTAATCTTCATCTTTCTCATAATCCTATTTAATTGATAGTTAGTTCGTCTTTGTCGGGGGCCTTTGTGATGTGAATCGTGGCTCCAGCCTCGATATTGCCGTTCACGATGAGTTCCGAGATGCCGTCCTCGATATATGTCTGGATGGCGCGTTTCAACGGACGGGCACCGAATTGCACGTCGTAGCCCTTTTCGGCCACAAACTGCTTCGCCTCGTCAGAGAGCTCGATGGTATAACCCATGTCGCCAATGCGTTGATAAAGGCCCTTCAGTTCGACGTCGATAATCTGTTTGATGGCTTCGAGATCCAGCTGGTCGAAAGTGATTATTTCGTCCAAGCGGTTCAGGAATTCCGGCGAGAACTGCTTCGACAGCGCCTTCTGCACAATTTGGCGAGCGTGTTCCTTGTCCTTTTCGTCAAGCATCAGTGACGACGAGCTTGTATTGAATCCTACGCCGCGACCAAACTCCTTCAGTTGACGTGTACCGGCATTCGAGGTCATGATGATGACGGTGTTGCGGAAATCCACGAATCGGCCATTGCCATCGGTCAGACGACCCTCGTCCAATACCTGAAGCAGGAGATTAAAGACATTGCCGTGGGCCTTCTCAATTTCGTCGAGCAGCACGATGGAGTAGGGGTGACGGCGCACGCGTTCGGTCAACTGTCCTCCCTCCTCATAGCCGACATAGCCCGGAGGCGCGCCGATGAGTCGCGACACGTTGAACGACTCCGTATATTCGCTCATGTCGATACGAATCAGTGCGTCGGACGAACCGAACATAAACTCCGCCAATTTCTTGGCCAGATAGGTCTTGCCGACACCTGTGGGACCTAAGAACATAAAGGCTCCGATAGGGTGGTTGGGTTCTTTCAGTCCCACGCGGTTGCGCTGGATGGCACGAACCATCTTTTCTATCGCCTTGTCCTGCGCAATGACGTGCTGTTTCAGTTCTTGCGCCATACCCTTCAGACGAATGCCTTCCTCCTGTGCCATTCGTTGCACGGGGACGCCCGTCATCATCGAAACCACTGCAGCCACCTGTTCGGCAGTGACTTCCTGACGAATGTCCACCTCGCCGCTGAGCCACTTGTCGTTCAGCTCTTTCAGCTCGTTCTTAAGCACCATTTCGCGGTCGCGGTAGCTGGCAGCCAACTCGTAGTTCTGGTCGCCCACGGCGTCGCTCTTATGAACTCGAATTTCCTCGAGTTCCTTTTCTTTCTCTGTAATCTCGGGTGGAATGCTGGCATTTTGAAGATGTACGCGCGAACCAGTCTCGTCCATAGCGTCAATCGCCTTATCAGGCATGAAACGGTCACTGACATAGCGTGCTGTCAATTTGACACATGCCTCCAGCGCCTCGTCGGTGTATGTCACGTGGTGATGATACTCGTAGCGGCCTTTGACATTCTTTAAAATTTGCAACGTCTCCTTGTCGGTGGTAGGTTCGACGAGCACTTTCTGGAATCGGCGTTCCAGGGCACCGTCCTTTTCGATGGAGTTGCGGTATTCGTCCAATGTGGTGGCTCCGATACATTGTATGGTTCCGCGTGCCAATGCCGGTTTCAGGATGTTTGCCGCATCCATCGTACCAGCTGCCGAACCCGCACCAATCATAGTGTGGATTTCGTCGATAAATATAATAATATCAGGATTTTGCTCTAGTTCTTTGACGAGCATCTTCATACGTTCCTCAAACTGTCCGCGATATTTTGTTCCTGCGACGACACCCGTCATGTCGAGCGTCACCAGCCGTTTGTTAAAAAGCATCGGCGAACAATGGCGCGTGGCAATCATCTGTGCCAGTCCCTCGACAATGGCACTCTTTCCCACGCCCGGTTCACCAATCAGTATGGGGTTGTTCTTTTTACGGCGCCCCAAGATTTCAATCACGCGTTGAATCTCGTCCTGACGCCCCACGCAGGGGTCTAGGGCTCCTTGTAGTGCCAATTGTGTCAGGTCGGTGCCAAAATTGTCGAGCACAGGAGTTTTCGATTTCGGCTGTTTGGCTTGAGCAGTCGTGGTTTTTCCAGCGGCCGAACTGCTGGACGTACTTTGGCCGCTGTTGGTGGGTTCTTCCTCTTCGTAGTCCTCCTCGGGCAGTCCTATACCGTTTTTCACGCTGAGCATGTCTAACGTGTCTTTGTAGTTCATGTTGTTCATTTCCAGAATTTGTTTTGCTCCATTGTTGGCGGCGTCATGCAGGATGGCCAATAGTACATGCTGTTCTTCCACGTGGGGAGAGTGTTGCAAACGAGCCTCGAGCACCGCCAACTTCAGGATGTTACTTGCGTTGTCGTTCAGCAATAATTGCTGGGCGTATATGGGGTATCTGATATCGTCGTTGCGTACGCGTGTTTCCAATGCACTCTTGATACTTGGCAGATTGATGTTCATACGTAGGAATAGGTCAGCGATAGTGCCTTCCTTCATGCGCATCATGCCGAGCAACAGGTGTTCTGGTGCCACATCCTGACTGGCCAGGCGTGCGGCTTCTTCGCGCGAGAATGCGAGAATCTCGGATACCTTAGGTGAAAATTGACTAGTCACTATATTTAACGATTTACTATTATCTATTTGACAATTTACAAATTCCGTGCCAAAAACTTGTGGTGCGTGATATTGGCAGGCAGTTCCTCCAAGTAGTGAGTCACCATAATCATGGTCTTATTCCTTCGCTGGCAGAACGTCTCAATGACGTCCCTCACCAGTTGGCGGTTCCAGAGGTCGAGTCCGTGCAGGGGCTCGTCGAGTATCAGCAACTGCGGGTCTTTCACGAAAGCGCGTGCCAACAGCACTAGACGTTGTTCACCGCTCGACATCTGCAGAAATGGACGGTCGGCTAAGTGGCTGATATCGAACACGTTCATCCACCAACGGCATTTGTCGTAGTCGTCAGCGTTAGGCACGGCGTAAAGTCCTACAGAATCCATCAGTCCGCTGGCTACGATGCGTATGGCGGGCAAGTTGCGCTTGTATGAGCGGTGCATTTCGGGCGATACGTAGCCTATATGTTTTTTGATGTCCCAGATGCTCTCGCCTGAACCGCGCGGACGGTCGAACAGCGTGATGTCGCAGGCGTAGCTTTGCGGATTGTCGGCACAAATCAGCGACAGCAGCGTTGACTTGCCACTGCCATTTTGTCCTGACAGTGCCCAACGCTCGCCATTCATCACTGTCCAGTCAACGTCCTTCAGGATGGTACGTTCGCCGTAGCGGATGGTGACGTGGTGCATGTCCACCACGCGTTGGCAGTCGTAGTCGGTGTCGGTGTATGGAAGCGAGAGAATCGCTTCTCGTGAGACGTCAGGCAGGACGTGGGCGGGAACGGGGTCAACTGGTGACCCTGCGAGAATGGTGGCGGGACTATCGGGGGTTATTTCCACCACTTCATCCACGAAGTCGGGCAGGTCGTCGCTCTTGGCAATGACGAGCATGATGTCCATATTGCGCTCACGAGAGAGGGTGCGGAGCAGTTCCTTCAGCTGGTCGCGGGTCTCAGCATCGAGGCCGATAAACGGGTTGTCCATGATGAGCAGTTGCGGATTGGCAAATAGTGTCTTTGTCAATTGAAACTTGCGCAGTTCGCCGCTCGACAGTGTGATAATCAGTTTGTCAAGCAGTGCATCCATGTGGAACAACGCATACAAATGATTCTTCGTCTGGTGCCGCTCGACGGTGTCGGCACCTGCCAACAAGTAGGCACGCTCCAGCAGTTCGCCTGCGGTGGGTGTCTCGTGATCTATGTCGTGTTGGTTCCAGCGCAACTGCAGGTAGTACTGGCTGTCGACGTTCGGACCATAGGAGTCAGAGAACGCAATATAGCGTACCTTGTCCGAAGCCAGCGTCTTGCGCAGCTGGTCGACATATGCGGTCTTGCCGCTGCCGTTTCGTCCTATAATAGCTGTAACCTTCATTTCTTTACCTTGTCTTTGTTCTTGTTGACGAAATCCTTCCAACCCTTGTAGTGTACCTGGCTCTCGGGGCGGTTTATCTGCATGAAGTGACAGTATGCCGCACCCAGCGCGTCCGTCGCGTCCATGAATTTCGTCAGCGCTTCCTTGTCGAACTTCAACAACCGTTGCAACATGCCTGCTACCTGTTCCTTCGATGCAGCACCATTGCCTGTAATGGCCATCTTAATCTTCATCGGCGCATATTCGTGTACAGGCACCCCGTGGTGGATGGCTGCAGCGATAGCTGTTCCTTGGGCGCGACCGAGTTTCAGCGTTGTCTGCACGTTCTTTTGCAAAAACGGAGCCTCGATGGCCATCTCGTCGGGCAGGTATCCGTCGATGATGCCGGTAACGCGTTCGAAGATATGTCCCAGTTTCAGATATCCGTCGCCGAATTTGCGCAGATCAATCACACCCATAGTCACCATTTCGGCCTTGTTATCCACGACCTTGATGATGCCGTAGCCCATGATATTTGTTCCAGGGTCTATGCCAAGTATTACTTTCTCCATGGGGTCTGAGTTAATGGGGTTAGGGGACGGCGAAGACCAGCGGGAGAACCGCCGGGCGAGGACTGGGCTGTGAGTTCCTGAATGGCAGGGCTCTCGTTGCCATAGCGATCAATAGCCGTCACGGCGTAATACATACGAGGCGACCGAATCGCAGTGCGCTGGATGTCCAACTGTCGCCATAGGTAGCGGGTGGCTATCAGGTTGGCAGGGTCGTTGGTATCAACGGGCGACGTGGGTGACGCATATATATTATATATAAGGTATGGGCCGTCGCTGCGGTCAGTGGCACCGCTCCACGTGATACGGTCACCGAGTGCAGTGCGGGTCACATCGAGTGTCGTCGGGGCCGTCGGCGTGATGCTTTGTGCCCACGTCATCGGGGGAATGAGTGCGGGTTGGTGGTCAAACTGCCGGACGTAGTTGTACACGCCCTTAACGTTGTCCAGCAGGAATTTCGCGCGGAAATAGCAGTGGCCTATGCCAATCTGCCTTGTCACGTTCAGTTGACGTTTCACCTCATTCAATGACCAGTTTCGTTCCTGCGGGTGGAGCATATAGATACCTAGTCCAGAGACGATGGTACGGCCGTAGCTCTGCTCCTGCCAGTCGATGGCGAACGGATAGAAATTGTTGCCCTGAAAATACATCATCGGGTACAGTTGGTCCATTAACCCGTCGCGCAACCACGCCTGGGCGTCCTGTGCGACCTGTCGGCGGGCGTTCCATCCACGCGACGAGTAGCGGGTGAGGTCATCGTACTTCCCTATTGGCGAACAGCTCATCTTTACCCACGGCTTGTAAGCCTTCACCCGACGACTGATGGCGCGGACGATGCGGGTGATGTTCTCAGCCGACTTAGGGCCTTTCCACGTCTCGGGATAGCGAATGTAGTCGAGGTGGATGCCGTCGATATCATAGCGGCTGGTAATCTCCTCGCAGATGTTTGTCAGATAGTCTGCCGTACCCGACAATTCAGGGTTCATATAGCCCTCGTCGCCGATTTTCTTCACCAGCGAGGGGTAGCGCTTCCTCAGTTGCTGACAGCCATACGTGGTCCATTTGCCTATTGGTATCGTCACCACCCATGCGTGCAGTTCCATGCCGCGGCGGTGACACTCGTCGATGGCAAATTGAAGGGCGTCGTAGCCCGGCGACCGTCCGGCCTTGCCGCTCATACAGACGTCCCACGGCTCCAACTGCGATGGGTAAATCGTCGTCGCACGTACGCGGGTCTGTAGCAACACCGTGTTCACGCCTGCTCGTTTCAGCCGGTCCAACATGTCCGTCAACTGTCGTTTCTGCTCCGTGATGCCCATGCAGTCGTGTGCGTACGTGCGTGGCCAGTCTATGCCACCGATAGTCGTCAGCCACACTGCCCGTACCTCGTACTTCGGATCCATCGGATTACCGGCGGGAACGTTGAAGGGGGTTGCATTCGTGCCGAGCACGTTACAAAATATGATGAGAAATAATGTCAGTCTTTTCATCTGTTTATAGTGCGCCTTTTGTGGAAGGGAGTTCGTAGTGATAGACATCACGGCGGACGGCCATTTTCAAGGCACGTGCGAGGGCTTTGAAGATGCCCTCGATTTTGTGATGCTCGTTCTGGCCTTCGGCACGAATGTTGAGATTCATCTTGGCAGCATCACTGAGACTCTTGAAGAAATGGAGAAACATCTCGGTAGGCATCTCACCAATGCGCTCACGATGGAATTGGGCATCCCAGACGAGCCAGGGACGACCGCCGAAGTCGAGACAAACGCTGCACAGGCAATCATCCATAGGCAGAGCATAACCATAGCGTTCGATGCCGCGTTTGTCACCGAGTGCTTTCAAGAGGCATTCGCCAAGAGCAAGGGCTGTATCCTCAATGGTATGGTGTTCGTCGACATTCAGGTCACCATTACAATGAACAGTGAGGTCTATCTGTCCGTGTTTGCCAATCTGTTCGAGCATATGGTCAAAGAATCCTAGTCCGGTGTTGATGTCGCAACGGCCGTTACCGTCGAGCTCGACACGAACAAAAATATCGGTTTCCTTGGTAGTACGGCGTACTTCAGCGGTGCGCTCACCACCGAAGGCAATCTGAACCGCGCGAGACCAACTTTCTGCGGCCGAATCGTCGCTGGCTATTTGGAGGAAACGGCATCCGATGTTTTCAGCGAAGCGGCGGTCAGTATCACGATCACCAATGACATACGAATTGGCAATGTCGTAATCGGGATTGTTCATGTATTTCTCCACCAGTCCGGTGTTGGGCTTGCGCGTAGGGGCGTTGTCCTCAGGGAAATGTGGGTCGATGAGGATATCGTCAAACTCTACACCTTCGCCGCGCAGGGTATCGAGGATGAAATTCTGCACAGGCCAGAAAGTGTCCTCGGGGAATGCCGAAGTGCCTAGTCCGTCTTGGTTGCTGACCATGACGAAGAGGTAGTCAGTATGCTGGCGCAGAAAGGCCAGACTACTAATTGCACGTGGTACGAACTGCAGTTTCTCAAAGGAGTCAATCTGTTCGTCCTCTGGTTCGCGGATAATGGTTCCGTCGCGGTCGATGAACAATATCTTTTTCATTGTCTTATGGGGTTTCAATGCTATTACGTTCCAATTCGCGAGCTTCGATAGAGCCGTAAGTATAGTAGTTGTGGACTAACAATACTTGGCTGACGTAGAACTGGATGAAGCAGCAGAGAGTAACGGTGATGAAGGTAAGTGGGGTGATGTAGGAAGGCATGCCCAGCGGGTCGCCAAAGAGCAGTCCCTGATGTGCCTGCTGGTTGGCAAAGCTAAGGATATGCGAGGGCAGCATGACAACAAAGGACACCAGCTGGATCAGCAACATACTGACAAAGAATACGAGGAAGAGCATTCCCCAATAGCGTAATCCGCTAGTGTAGCTACGGCCCAGTGTTTTCCAATAGCCGCATGGTGCCTCCATCAGGTATTTCATGAGCACGTGGTATAACGGCAATGAGAACAGGATGACGATGAGGGTGTAAACGAGGAACGTCACCATTGTCGTCATGAGATGACGGAGAATGAACTGCGGACTGATGGTGTTGGCCAATATCATGGCACCTATAAACAAACAGAAAGGAATAAGGATGACCAAAGCGGTGAGGAATACACCCTTCAGTGAGCGTCCCATCATGTGAGGACTGGCCGAGAACCAGTGGGGCGGGGTAGTGATGGCCCCCGTTTCCTTGTGTTCCTTCAGTTTGCTGAGTATTGGTGCCGATGCCAGCGATAGGGTTGCAAGCACCAACAACACGAGGAGAAGAATCTCCAAAACAGTGATGCCGTATTGCTTTATGCTTTCAGCGCTAATTGATTGATAGGCAATAATTTGTTGTGTAATACCAATAGTGATTTCCGGCAATTTGATTGCCGTTAACGTGCCTAATGCACCACAGCTGAGGGCATAAAGCAATGCCATTTGCCACGAAGCCTTGAAAATGCGGCGGAAATGGCTGGTATAAAGTCTGAATCCAGCAGTCAGTACTTTGCGATAACTGCGGGCCTTTATGAGTGATAAATCGTCTTGTTTTTCCATCTTTTATATATTTACGCCTGCAAAGGTACAAATTTATTAAGAATTAAGAATTAAGAATTAAGATTTTTTCGTAACTTTGCGACAAAAAGACGCGAAGTTACTTTGTCTCGGCAAAAAAAATAACCGAGTTTCTTTGTTTTGCCCTCGACTTTTCGTAACTTTGCAGGCGAAAATATGAAAATCATCAAGTGGGGCTTCATCGGATGTGGTGAAGTGACAGAGAAGAAAAGCGGTCCTGCGTTCTCGGAAGTAGAGGGCTCGAGTGTCGTTGCGGTAATGAGCCGTGACGAACGAAAAGCACGTAGCTATGCCGAACGTCACGGTATTCCCCGTTGGTATACCGATCCTCAGGAACTTATTGACGACGACGAGGTCAATGCCGTTTATATCGCCACCCCGCCATCCAGTCATGCAACATTTGCCATCATGGCCATGAAGGCAGGGAAACCTGTCTACGTAGAGAAGCCGCTGGCATCGACCTACGAGGACTGTGCACGTATTAACCGCATCTCCGCCGAGACAGGGCAACCATGCTTTGTGGCCTATTATCGTCGCTACCTTCCATATTTTGATAAGGTTCGCGAAATAGTGGAGCGCGGAGTCATTGGCAAACTGGTCAGTGTTCAGGTACGCTTTGCCGTCCCACCCCGTGATTTGGACTACAGCAAGAGCGACCAGTTGCCTTGGCGTCTGCAACCTGACATTGCTGGTGGCGGCTATTTCTACGATTTGGCACCTCATCAGCTCGACCTGTTGCAACACTGGTTTGGTGTCATCATCGAAGCACGCGGTATTTGTGCCAATCGTGGTGGATTGTACAAGGCAGAGGACTCCGTAAGTGCTTGCTTTGAGTTTGAGAACGGTTTGCCAGGTTCGGGTTCGTGGTGTTTTGTGGCTCATGAGTCTGCCCGCGAAGACCGTATTGAACTTGTTGGTGATCGCGGCTCGGTGTCGTTTTCGGTGTTCGACTATCAGCCCATCCGCCTGCATACCATCTATGGCGAGGAAAATTTCGCCGTTCCAAACCCGCCTTACGTCCAGTTCCCACTCATCAAGAATGTCATAGAACACTTGCAAGGCATTGCTGTCTGCGAGTGTACCAGCGTTTCTGCAACACCTGTAAACTGGGCACTTGACCGAATACTGGGGAAATTCTAAATGTAGTGACGATGAGAGCAGCCTTGACCATATTCCTTCTGACGATAGCGCTGAACATATCGGCCTCCGATACGCTCACGACCGCAGAAACCCCAGCGAAGGAGGAAGGATGGCTCAAACGGACACTACGCAAATTCACAGAGATAGATACTAATTACGTAGAGCCACAGCACTACAACTGGGCGCTGATGCTACAAGGCAGCTACAACTACGACATCTACCGCCTTAGCTCTAAAGGCGACAATAAGCAGACGGTGACTTTCGCCCCTGCTCCGACGTTTAAAGTCGGCCCCTATTTCGGTTGGCGGTGGATATTTTTGGGCTATACCGTTGACATCAAAAACTTCAACGTCAGCAAAATCAAGCAGGAGTTCGACTTCAGCTTCTACGCAGCACAGGTGGGCGTCGACTTATACTATCGCCGCACGGGTAGTGACTATAAGATTCGCAACGTCAATCTGGGCAACGACATTGACACCCACGAGATTGAGAATCTCAGCTTCGACGGACTGAGCGTGGGTATTACGGGATTCAACGCCTACTACATCTTCAACCACAAGCGCTTCTCCTATCCTGCCGCGTTCAACCAGAGTACGATGCAGAAAATCAGTTGCGGTTCGTGGATGGCCGGATTGGGCTATATGCGTAATTCGCTGGAGTTTGACTACGACAAAATGCAGTCATTAGTAGAACGACGGTTGCATAAGCCCGTACAGCTTGACAGCGGCCTGATGTTCAACAGTGTGAAATACTATAATCTGAATGCTTCTGTGGGTTATGCCTACAACTGGGTATTCGCCCGCAACTGCCTGTTCTGCTCCAGCCTTTCGTTGGCACTGGCTTATAAGAAATCGCGAGGTGAGACAGCCGACGAGGATAAGACGGGCTTCGACTTTGGCAACTTCAACATCGACGGTATCGGACGTTTCGGCGTCGTGTGGAATAACAACACTTGGTATGCCGGTGCGTCAGCTATTGTCCGTGCCTACAACTACCACAAGTCGCGATTTGCCGCCAACAATATCTTCGGTAGTCTGAACATTTACGCAGGTTTCAATTTTGGCCCGAGGAAAGGATATAAAAAGAAAAAGCAATGAGAAAACTATATTTATTCATACTCGTATGGACTGCCGTCCTGGAAGCAGGAGCCCAGGTAACCTATCAGCGCGCCGACAGCATCAAAGTCTGCCAGCTGCTTCGACAGGCCGACAAGCAGACCTCCACGCTGTGGTTTGCCCGTCAGTTCATAGGAGTGCCTTATGTTGCTCATACGTTGGAGGTGAACGATGACGAGCGACTGGTGGTGAATACCCGCCAACTCGACTGCACCACACTGGTAGAGACGGTGACGGCACTAATGCTATGTAATGACCGAGGCCAACGCACATGGGCAGACTATGTGCGGATGCTCACTATGTTGCGTTATCGTCAGGGGGTGTTAGATGGCTATCCTTCACGATTGCATTACTTTTCCGACTGGATACGCGATAAGGTACAAATGCAACTGGTTAACGACATCCAGCAACCCAATCCTCCCTTCTCGGCTGTGCAGACGGTCAACGTCAATTATATGTCTACGCATCCGGAGGCATACAAAGCACTGAAAGCCAATGCCGCCCTTGTGCCGCTGATACGTCAGCAGGAACAGTCGTTGAGTGGGCTGAAAGCACGCTACATCCCCAAGTCGGCTGTTCGCAATACGAAACTGTTGCGCAGTGTCATCAAGGATGGTGACATTATCGCCATTACCTGTAACAAAGCAGGGCTGGACATTGCCCACCTGGGCTTTGCCGTCTGGCGTAAGGATGGTTTGCACTTGCTCAACGCCTCGATGCTGCACAAGAAAGTCGTTGAGGAACCCATGACGCTCTATCGCTATCTGCAGAAACATAAGACGTTTACGGGCATTCGAATATTGAGAATACAATAAATATGGTATAATTACGTTAATATAATAATGACAAACGAATACTAACAGATATGGAATTACCCGATTTTATGAACTATGCCAACAAATTCTCAAAGAAAGATTTTGTTGAAAAAATCGCCCGCATTGCCAAAGGTGCTGGAGCAAAGTTGGTATATGCAGCGTTGATTCTTTATTATACGTTGCAGAGTGACAAGGTCAGTGCTACGAACAAGGCCATGATTATCGGTGCTTTGGGTTACTTGATCAGTCCCCTCGACGTAGTGCCCGATGCCATTCCCATTGCCGGACTGGCAGACGATTTGGGCGTGCTGGTGTTTGTACTCAAGAAAGTCTGGACCGATATTGACCCCGATATCCAGGTCAAGGCCCGCAAACGTCTCTCAAAGTGGTTTGATGAGGACGAGATTTCCGAAATCAACGACCTCATGCCTATAGATAAAAAAGAGGATAATAGCAAATAAAGCATTAGTTGCCTGAGGGAATGGTCAACGAATACCAAGTTCGCGTACAGCCTCATGTAGCAACCAACGAACAGGCGCTTCGCAGTTGGCTGGCCGATGAGTATGGCTTCGATGTCCGTACGCTGACTGCCGTGCGCATCCTCCGTCGTAGCATTGATGCCCGCCAGCGCACTATTTTCGTCAATCTGAAGGTTCGTTGCTACATCAACGAACAGCCAAAGCAGGACGAATTTGTCGTCACAGATTATCCTGACGTTTCGTCGGCACCGCAGGCTATTGTCGTTGGTGCAGGCCCTGGCGGATTGTTTGCTGCCCTCCGACTGATAGAACTGGGCATTCGTCCCATCGTGCTCGAACGTGGCAAGGATGTCCGCGAACGCAAACGCGACTTGGCGCAGATTGCCAAGACACAACAGGTCGATGCCGAGAGCAACTATTGCTTTGGCGAGGGTGGGGCAGGAGCCTATTCCGATGGCAAGCTCTATACGCGTTCTAAGAAACGTGGTTCCATCGAGAAAATTCTCAATGTTTTCTGCCAGCATGGCGCGTCGACCAACATTCTGGCCGATGCCCATCCGCATATCGGTACTGACAAGTTGCCGCGAGTCATTGAGGCTATGCGTAACACCATCATCAGCCGTGGCGGTGAGGTGCATTTCCAGACGAAGGTGACAAGCCTCATCCTTGACGGCAATCGGGTAATCGGTTGTTTGGCTTCCGATAAAGAGTTCCGTGGTCCTGTGATTCTTGCTACAGGCCATTCTGCCCGCGACGTCTATCGTTATCTGGCTGATGCCAAGATTGAAATCGAAGCCAAGGGCATAGCCGTTGGGGTACGCTTGGAGCATCCCTCGGAACTGATAGACCAGATACAGTATCATAACAAGCAAGGACGCGGAAAATATCTGCCAGCGGCAGAATATTCGTTCGTTACGCAGGTCGACGGACGCGGTGTCTATTCGTTCTGCATGTGTCCTGGTGGTTTCGTCATTCCTGCCGCTACCGATAAAGAGCAGATTGTCGTCAACGGCATGAGTCCCAGCAATCGTGGCGGTCAGTGGTCGAACAGTGGTATGGTTGTCGAAATGCGCGCAGAAGATATCGAGGGCAACGACCCCTTACGCGTGATGCATTTCCAAGAGCAACTCGAACGCGACTGCTGGCAGCAAGGGAATCGCAAGCAGACAGCACCTGCTCAGCGTATGGCAGACTTTGTGAACAATCGCCTTTCGTTCGATTTGCCGCGTTCCAGCTATGCGCCAGGACTCATCTCGTCGCCCCTGCATTTCTGGATGCCGAAGTCCATCACTCATCGCTTGCAGGAAGGCTTCAAGCATTTTGGTCGTATGAGTCACGGTTTTCTGACCAACGAAGCCGTGATGATTGGTGTCGAGACTCGCACCAGTGCTCCTGTCCGTATTCTTCGCGACTCGGAAAGCCTGATGCATATCCGTCTGCAAGGACTGTTCCCTTGTGGCGAAGGAGCCGGTTATGCAGGTGGAATCGTATCGGCTGGCGTTGATGGTGAACGTTGTGCAGAAGCCTTGTCGCTTTACATGAAAGGATGTCGGTAACTTATTGGTATTGAAACGCTAAGCAACACCAGTCGTCATCGTTTTTCGTTTGTTTTATTGTTAGTCCTAAGCCGTTGGCTTTCTCTTCCAGCAACTGACAGTCTGCCTGATAGAATCCGCTGAGGATGAGTGTCGCCCCAGGTTTCATCACGCTGACGAAACGTTCCATATCCTGCAGAAGAATGTTACGGTTGATGTTGGCCATTACGAGGTCGAACTCAGAAGCGAAACCGCTGAGCACAGTGGCGTCGCCATGAAGTGGCTGCAAACGGTCATCGACGCGATTGATAACGGCATTATGACGGGTGTTGTCAACGCTCCATTCATCAATGTCATAGCCTACACAATGCTGGGCACCAAGTTTCAGTGCACAAATGCCCAAAATGCCCGTTCCGCAACCGCAGTCGAGCACCTTCATACCATTCAGATCCATGCCAAGCAGTGTTGCACATATCATTCGCGTTGTCTCGTGAGTACCAGTGCCAAAGGCTAGATGGGCATCAATTTCTATTTCGATGTCCGATGGCTGAAGACTGACGTCTGAGGGAATGTGGCGACCATCGTGAATCACCAGCGTCCTACTTCTGCCATCAGCAGTCTGACATCTGACACCAATCGGCTCGAAGCCCTCTTGTTCCCATTGCTCATTCCAGTCGCGGTCTTCGGCTTCTTCCACCTTATATATAATATGGGTATCCTCAAGGGGGAAACCTTCGAGAGCGGACGACAGTACAGCCTCGTCGAACAGCGTCTGTTGGACATAGCCCTTCAGACCGTTTGTCGTTTCTTCAAATGTCTCAAATCCTGCCTCTCCAGCTAGTGCCGACAACAGGTCCTGAGCAACCTGCGAACAGGGCGTAATGGTGAATTCTACCTCGAAATATTTCATAGTTCTGTTAAAATTTGAGTGCAAAATTACAAAAAATAGGGAAAAACCTATCAGTTCTTAGGGTTTTTCCTTACTTTTGCATAGAATTTAGTAGTAATTTTGCATCGTGAACAATTAAACATAGGAGATATGAAGATGAAAAAGTTGATCATGTCACTGCTCCTTCTGGGAGTGTTGCCCATCAACATGATGGCTCAGGATGATATGTATTTCGTTCCATCCAAGGAACAGAAAGCCAAGGATGTTTACGAATACGGTTTGCCTCGCGGCACCTATTATTCTGGTAGCTCACGCTCGGTTGACGACTACAACCGTCGCGTGATGGCTGGTGCCATTCCCACCGATTCGGCAGGTAACGATATCATTGATTTCTCTGCCGTTCGTGGTGTGTATCCTGACTCTACCGTGAATGCATCATCGGCTGATGACTATAAGCTGACACGTCAGTTGAGCCGTTTCGACGACTATACCCCCAGTCAGGCCTACTGGGAAGGCTATCGCGACGGACAATGGATGTCGCCTTGGTATGCAAGCCGCTGGTATAGCTGGTACGACTATGACCCTTGGTACTGGAACTACCCGTACTACTACGGCTACTATAACAGCTGGTATGGATGGTATAGCCCCTGGTATTACGGTTATCGTCCCTGGTACTACGGATATTACGGCTACTATGGCCCGGGCTGGTATGGTGGTGGCTATGTGCGTACATCTCCTCATCGCGGCCGTGTGACGACCTACGACAGCAATCGTGCTTTCGGACGTACTACCTCGCGTACAAGCAATGGTCGTACGACGTATAACGACAACCGTTCGTTCGGCTCCAGCCGCAGTTCGTCAGGTTCGTTTGGCGGTTCTCGCAGTTCTGGCAGCTTCGGCGGTGGCGGTAGCGTCGGTGGCGGCGGTGGTAGCCGTGGCGGTGGTGGTTACTCTTCTGGCGGACGCACCTTTGGAGGACGCCGTTAACAGTTAACAGATAATAGATTACAGTTAAGGAATACGACAATGAAGAAGATATTTGTTTTCGCTGCTCTGGCTGTAGCAGCCATGCAGTCACGTGCTCAGGATGCAGTCAACCTCGACACCTACATCGGTGCCCAGCTGACTACTGAGGACCTCAACGGAACAGCCCGTTATGTGGGCATGGGTGGAGCGATGGAGGCTCTGGGAGCTGACATCTCGACGATTGGCACCAATCCTGCCGCCATCGGTCTCTTCCGCCATAGTCAGGTGTCTGGCTCGTTCGGACTGGTGTCGCAGTCGGACGGAAAGTCCTTTGCCGACGGCTCCAAGACCAACGCATCGTTCGACCAGATGGGTTTTGTTATCGCAACTCACGTAGGTGTTTCCGATTTCATTAATTTCGGCTTCAATTTCCATAAGAGCCGTAATTTCAACCATGTGCTCTCGGCTGCTGCCAATGCCATTAACGGCTCGTCGCAGAATCGCCAGACCTACATCAAGGGCATGAACGACCAACTTATCGGCCCTTACAGTGTCAGCGTGGTCGACGAGCTCTGCCTGCGCATGATGGAAGACGGTTATGATCCCAAGACAGGTAACGTCAACTACACCTACATCGACGCTAAGGACTACGCGTTCAACCGTGCCCAGACAGGCTATATCGGTGAGTACGACTTCAACCTCAGCGGCAACGTCAACAACCGCATCTACTGGGGTCTGACGGTTGGTGTGAAGGGTGTCCACTACAATAGCTATACGGAATATGAGGAGTCGCTGGTGTCGTCGGACCCTGAGGTCAATTATGTCAAGATGAAGGACAGCCACAAGATTACCGGTACGGGATTCAACATCAAGGCAGGTATCATCGGCCGTCCCATCGAGGAGTCGCCATTCCGTCTGGGTGTCAGCGTTTCGTCACCGACATTCTACAAGTTGACCACAGAAAACATCACGTCTCTCAACGACCAGTATGGCATGGTAATGGAATTGAACGACAAGGCTGATTTCCGCTTCAACACTCCTTGGGTGTTTGGCATCTCTGCCGGACACATTATCGACAATTGTCTCGCGCTGGGTCTCAGCTACGAATACGCCGACTATGGAACCAACGACATGCGTGCCATCACCTCGTCGGGCTATGACTGGTATGGCGACTACTACAACAAGAGCGACAGTGACCCCGTCATGAAGGCCCACACCGAGCGTACGCTGAAGGGCGTGTCAACCATCAAGGCTGGTGCAGAATATATGATTGACAAGAACATCTCAGTCCGTGTGGGTTACAACTACGTATCGCCCATGTATAAAGAGAATGGCGTGCGCGATATGACTCTCGATTCGCCTGGCGTCTTGATGGCTTCCACCACCGACTACACCAACTGGAAGAGCACCAACCGCATCACCGCTGGCGTCGGCTTCACCTTCGACCAGTTCCGCGTCGACCTGGCTTACCAGTACCAGATGCGCGAAGGCGACTTCTATCCTTACATGAGCCACTTCCAGAACACCAACATGGACTATCCCGATCCTAAGTCGAACGACTGTAGTGCCGTTACCGTCAAGGATAACCGCCACCAGTTGCTCTGCTCGCTGACCTACACTTTCTGATCTGACGTTGATTGCTCCGTTTTTGGGGCTGAAAACTGATATTTTAGGGCGTCTTTGTGGTATCACAAAGGCGTCTTTTTGTTTGCTAAGAAAAAATAATTGCAATTTATTTGGATTTTTAAACATTTTATTGTAATTTTGCAGCGGTTTATGAAGCATAAGGATATATGAGTAATCCGTTTGACAAAATATTGAACTGGTATTTTACGAAGAATTCGTTACCATACTGGTGCATTTTCCTGATTGATTGTGCGATTGTCATGTTCAGTGGAGCGGTAACTTACTGGATATTCCACGACACGCAGACATTATATGAAAACACATTCCAGGTGTTGAACACCGTCATTATCTTTGCGTTGTTGAGCATACCTGGTTTCCGCCTGTTCCATACCTATTCCGGCTTTATGCGCTATTCAAGTTTTGTCGACTTGATGCGCGTGGTTTATGGCAATCTGGTCAGCCTTGGACTCGTATTGCTTGCTGACTGGGGAATGAAAATGTTGCCCCATGAGTGGTTTGTGCATTTCAACACTACCAGCATATTCCTCTGTTATATTATTGCCACCCTCTTAATGTGGGGTCTGCGCGTGTTTGTGAAAACCCTGTATGATGTGGCTTTTTCGAATACCCGTGCTGTTCGCGTACTGATTTACGGTGCCATGCAGGGTGGGGTAGGATTGGCGAAAAATATCCAGAGTCAGCGTCCGAGAAGGTTCGTGGTAAAGGGCTTCATTACGCATTACAAGAAGGCCAAGCACCAAATGATTATGGGCGAGCGCGTGTATTCTATTGATGAGGATATAGCCGAGATTATCAAGAATAACGATATTGAGGGCGTTCTTGTCTCGCCTTATCGTGTGAAGGAATTCCGCGACAACCAGGAGATTCAGGATAAGATTATCGGAGCTGGTGCCAAGGTTTACATGGCTCAAAGTGCCAGGGAGATGACTGGGGACGAAGAACTGTCGTCGGAGGATTATGGCAACATACAGATGCGAGAAGTCTCGGTCGAAGAGTTGCTACCGCGTCAGGAAATTCGTGTAGACCTGAAATCCGTGGAGGAACTGATAAAGGGGCAGAAGGTGTTGATAACAGGAAGTGCCGGCTCTATCGGTAGTGAGATGGTCAGACAGATTGCCCAGTTCAAGCCCGCAAAGATGATGCTCATCGACCAGGCTGAAACACCTCAACACGATATTCGTCTGATGATGGCCAAGGACTTTCCGGATGTGAGTGCAGAAGTCATAGTGACAAGCATCAGCCGTCAGCGCAGAATGGAAGAGATATTCCGTACGTTCCGTCCTGACTACGTATTTCATGCTGCCGCCTATAAGCATGTGCCGATGATGGAGGACAATCCTTCAGAAGCTGTGCTGAACAATATCTACGGTACGAAGGTCATTGCTGACTTCAGCGTGAAGTACGGCGTAAAGAAGTTCGTGATGGTATCTACCGACAAGGCTGTGAACCCCACCAACGTCATGGGTTGCTCGAAACGCATTTGCGAGATTTACGTGCAGGCACTTGATCAGGCCATCAAGGAGAAGAAGGTTGCCAACCATTTGTCAATTCTGGGCAACAAGCTAAGCTTTATCACTGCAGGCCAGTTGGGAAGTCCGACGGCTCGCACACAATTCGTTACCACGCGCTTTGGCAATGTACTGGGTTCGAACGGATCGGTCATTCCCCTGTTCCGCGAACAAATCAAGAACGGTGGCCCTGTTACTGTTACCGACGAGCGTATCGTACGTTTCTTCATGCTCATTCCCGAGGCTTGTAAATTGGTGCTCGAGGCCGGCACGAAGGGCAATGGCGGCGAGATATTCGTGTTCGACATGGGCAAGCCCGTGAAGATTGCCGACCTTGCCAAGCGTATGATCAAGCTGTCAGGTGCCAAGAATGTCGAGATTAAGTTCACCGGCCTTCGTCCTGGCGAGAAACTCTACGAGGAGGTGCTCAACGAACTCGAAGGCACCAAGCCGACTTTCCACGAGAAGATTCGCATCGCTGAGGTTCGCGAGTACGACTACGACAAGGTCAGCAAGGATATTGACGACCTCATCGAGATTTCCAAGCGTTACGATGACATGGCCACCGTGAAGAAGATGAAGGAAATCGTACCCGAATACAAGTCTAACAACTCCATTTACGAGGAGTTGGACAAGAAATAAGTCTGGTTATTTGTAGATATGGTATGACCCGCCGTCGCTCTGGCAATATTTGCGAAGCAACGACTGGATGTATTCTGCGTTCTCGCGCACCCTTTGCTCATTACCGTCATAGCCGTTGATGAGCACCACCAGATGCCGTGTGTCAATGTTCATCTTCGTGCGCTCGTGGTCACTGGTAGGCGTGCCGACACCCCCTTCAGCATCGCGGTAGACTGGCAGACCGTGGATGTTGATCATGCCACGACCGATGCCCTCGTATGGCTCGTCCTCGCGGCCAATGCCCAATGTCAGCGTATCACCCACGAACTTGTCCGCATCAAAACCGCCGATGCTATAGCCGAAGGCGATGGATGCCAGGTTCACGAGGTCAACAAGCGTGTCTCTTTGATACAACTCCTTGCCTTGCAGCACCCTTCTTATCAGAGCCTCCGAGGCAGGGCGATAGCGCGACGGGTCTTTGCCGCAAGCCTTGTAAATCCGCCTTGTGGCCGCTATGCTCGTCATCTCCTTCAGCGATTCGGTAGTCAGCTCCTGACGATACCTGTTGCCCAGGCTCTCTATCTCCTGCCACAACTCGCTGTTATATGGCGTGTTGACAACATCCGCCTCCACACATGCTCCAACGAACTCAGGGCATACATGCTCTATCTCTTGTGATACAATGACGTTCATCTTCAAACTCCTTTCAAAAAACATGTAATCTCCTCCAGATATTTGCGGTCGGTTTCGTCGAATGTAGCCAACTCATCACTATCAATGTCGAGTACGGCCGTTACCTTGCCGTCAATGCCGAACACTGGCACGACGATTTCAGACTTCGACGCGCTGCTACAGGCAATATGTCCTGGGAACTGTTCGACGTCGGGGACGATGACGGTTTCTTCCCGTTGCCACGCAGTACCGCAAACGCCCTTGCCGTAAGGGATGTGCATACAAGCAACAGGGCCCTGGAAGGGACCAAGGACCAACTCGCCGTCCACCACCCGATAGAATCCCGTCCACCAGAATCCCATCGCCTGGTGAATGGCCGCAGCCACGTTGCCCATAACGGCTATCATGTCCTTCTCGCCCTCAATGAGCGCCACAATCTGGCTTACCAGTAATTTGTATTGTTCTTCTTTCATAAATGCCTAGTCGTATCATCTGCCGATTGCTTCACTCGTCGCAACCGCCCTGCAAAATTACGCATTATTTCCGAAATACAAGACAGAAAAGCAGGAAAGTTGCGGAAAAACTTGCATTAAATGAAAAAGCCTGCGTCACAAGATGCAGGCTTTGAGGTTGTTAGTCGGTCGTTAAAACGAGAGTGGTCCGTGGCCCATACACGACGTGGTCGTAATGGCCGTCAGGAAGGCTGTGAGCGCGGCTACTACCACCTTCACCGCAATCTCAATAAAACGATTTGTCTTCATACGATTAATCTTTTTCTCTAATTCTTGACATTAGTTACCGTCGCCGATGTCGCCGTAGTCAGGGTCGGTCGTGCCACCGCCGTTATTGACACCTGCTGGGATGGATGATGTAGGATGGATGATGGAAGGTGGACGAGGGCTGAGGGAAGATGGCTGATGTTTGATGGAAGATGGAGAACGGAATTCATATCGTTTTTGTCATAAAAGGAACCTATATTCCTCTCGTTTTTATAAAAGTTTTACTCTTTATTCCTCTCGATTTTATCATTAATTTATATTAATTCCTTGTTTATTTCATAGAAAAACACTATCTTTGCATTCCAAAAGATGCGCAATATGTATTTAAACAGAACTATAGACAGACTCCTTATGGAGTGGAAGAATAGTAGCAGCCTGAAACCGCTGTTGCTTCGAGGAGCACGTCAGGTGGGCAAGTCGTGGGCTGTAGAGCACTTGGCAGAGTCGTTCGACTACTTCATCGAAGTGAATTTCGAGAAGCGTCCTGATATGATAGAGGTGTTTGAGCGTGTACACGATGTGCATGATCTGGCCAACAATCTGAGCATGTTGTATAATACGCCTGTGGAGGCTGGGAAGACCCTGTTGTTTCTCGACGAGATTCAGGATTCGCCAGATGCTATCAAGAGTCTTTGGGCATTTAAGGAGGATTTTCCTGGGCTGCATGTGGTGGCAGCAGGTTCGTTGCTGGAGTTTGCCCTCAAGGATTTACCATCGTTTGGTGTAGGCAGGATTCGCTCATTGTTCGTTTACCCCTTCTCGTTTGATGAGTTCTTGATGGCTGAAGGCAAGGCTGCTTGGATAAAGGCTAAACAGGAAGCCAGCTATCAGAAGCCATTGCTCACGCCGCTGTATAACGATTTGATGCAGCACTACCGTACATTCCTGATGGTGGGTGGCATGCCGGCAAGCGTGGCTGCTTGGGTTTCTACGCACGACTACCGCAATTGTCAGACGGAACTGGACGATATCCAACTGACCTATTATGACGATTTTAAAAAATATGGCAAGAAGGTGGATACCACTTTGCTGAGAAATACGCTTCAGGGTGTTATCCTTCAGACGGGAAGCAAGTTTACCTATAGCAAGGTTGAGGGCGACAGTCGCGCAGAAGATGTGAAGAAAGCGTTGGGATTGCTGTGCGATGCTGGTGTCATCAAGCGTGTGAGCCATACAGCTGCCAACGGTCTGCCGTTGGGGGCAGAGGTAAACGACAAATTCCGTAAGTATATCTACTTGGATAGCGGTCTTATGCTACGTATACTCGACATGGATCTGGGCGGAGCACGTCAGTTGACGGAAATGATACTGGCAGGAACTGCCGAGGATTTGGTGAACAAAGGAGGCCTGGCAGAGATGATGCTGGGATGGGAACTTATAAAATATAATAATCCTCGCTCTCAGCACGATCTGTATTACTGGGAGAACACGGCAGACGGCGCGAACTCTGAGGTGGACTATATCATAGCCCGCGACATGAAAGTGCTCCCTATAGAGTGTAAGGCTGGTGTCAGCGGCAAGATGAAGAGCCTCTATCTGTTTATGCGTCAGAAGCACCTCACAGAGGCCATACGCTGTTCGTTGGAGAACTTTGCTTTGTTGGAGAATCACGACAAGCAGGATGCTGATGCACTTCGCCACATCTGGATTACCCCTCTGTTTGCTGTTTCTAATTTGTGTGATAATGAAAGTTCATCAAATGTGACATTAAATGAAAAAGCCTGCGTCACAAGATGCAGGCTTTGAGGTTGTTAGTCGGTCGTTAAAACGAGAGTGGTCCGTGGCCCATACACGACGTGGTCGTAATGGCCGTCAGGAAGGCTGTGAGCGCGGCTACTACCACCTTCACCGCAATCTCAATAAAACGATTTGTCCTCATACGATTAATCTTTTTTCTATCAAGAATTTGAG
>Ga0247609_10000631_pt1 | contig 47350 bp, 46 predicted proteins | sample 172DNAGHGlowgp2_FD_193487 | JGI IMG/M metagenome (GOLD analysis project Ga0247609, IMG submission 193487) | Sheep rumen microbial communities from Palmerston North, Manawatu-Wanganui, New Zealand - 1728 DNA GHGlow gp2 | ecosystem: Host-associated > Mammals > Digestive system > Stomach > Rumen ... | reverse complement strand
TAATTCTGCTATCTTATAATAAGAGGCGCCACTGACATTTGATTTAAAAATGATTTTTCTGCAACCGTTAAAGACATTTCTTTAATTGCTGGATTACGATGTAAAGCAAGCCAACGAATAAACATTGTGCGTAGTTCATCTATACCTGTATGCATTTGATCGCGGGTAAGCGTACGTAACATTGCAAGCCATTCTTCTTGTAAAGTATATGCAGATACACCAAGTTTTTCTAGTAATGGTTTGTTATCAGAAATAAGTTTACCAAAGTAATTTTCAGATTCAACAAAGGCATCTGCACTACTGTGTGTATAAACTTTTTCAACATCTACAATATCATTCTTTTTAGTGTATTCATCTAAAAAAGATACTAGTTTATTATGTATACGTTTAGCAAAATTTCTTAGAACTTCATTACTTTCTATAAATTTTTTAAGACCTTTATAAGGATAATACACAGGTGCATATGCAAGATGACTTAAAGTATCTTCAACATTTTTCTTAAAAAATTCTTTAAAAGCATTAGCAGCATTGTATGCATGGAATAGTTTACTAGATGCTGTTATGGATTTTTCTAAAGCTTCTTTAACTGTGGCTTCAAAAATACCACTATTGGCACCTGCTTTTAATAGTGCTTGAGATGCTTCTTCAAATTCTTGTACTGTAGTTTCTTTTAAAAAGTATTTTAAAGAATCAAAAGTAATATCTTTTGTTTCTTGTTTTATTATTTGTTCTGTTATTTCTTTAGTAAGTCTTTCTGAAAAATCATCTACAGCTTCTTTAGATAAATCCTTTAAAAGAATTTTTGATAAATCGTCTACATTGTTTTTTACTGTAGCTTCAACAGTTTCTTCTATAACATCTGTGCCTGCTTTAATCGTTGTTCCAGCTAAAGCTTTAGCACCTAATGAAACCCAGTTAACAGGATCACTAATAACTTCTAATGCAACATCTCCTAAAAAATTACCTGTATTAAAGTTATAAACTTTACGAGTATTGTGTTCACCAACACCCCAAGCAGATGCTAAAGTATCTAATCCTGCATGACCTCCAGCAAGTTCCCATTGTGATTTAATTAGATTACTAAATAAATCTAATGTTTCACTGGCATTTGTTAGAACGTTTAAGAATACTTCTTTACCACCTTGTGACATCCCTTTATCAAAAACGGGGTCAATAAATTGGTTTTTTGATAATGCTAAAGCTCCCACGACTTTATTAAGTAGTGGGATTTCTTTAAAAAAACCAAGATTATTTTTATCTAATGTTCTACGTAATTGACTAGTTCCAAGTGGACCACCTGTAATAATATCCGCAAAAGAGTTTGCAGCTTCAGGTTGTAAAGACATTGCATTTACGCCGTATACTATTGCGTCACTTTTGTAACCAATGGGAGGTATTGGGTCTAATGGATGCAATGACTTTACAGCTGGTAAAAACGTAGCACCATTTATAGATCTAACTGGTGTTATTGGTCTTAAATTTTTATTATTGCGCTTTAGCATTTGTTATAGCTCCTTGTTTAGTAACATAACTATCGTAACCTGTATTTTGTGTACCTGTTCCACGGATTAAATCATATGTAGCAGCAACTACATCACCACCGTTTTTAGGTAAGAATACATTTTTGAATAACCAGTCTACATCATTAACGCCACCATAAGCTGCTCTTCCTTGTGCAGAATAATTATCATATATTGCACTCATGATATTATTTGCAGCCATACGTTGTGCTCTAAGATTTTCATCAGCACCATAGAATGCTGCGTTAGCTGCCATATCAGCTCCATAACGTGCAGTATCATTTGCATATAATGATGCGCTTGTGTTACCAAGAACTTTTGCTAGATTATTATAAACACTAGTAGCATTTATGGCTGCTTGTGAATTTTCTAATAAGGCATTAGCAGTTGCTTGATTACGAGCTGTTCCTGTTTTTAATTCTTCTGAAGCTTTGTTAAGTAAAGCTTCTCTAGCAACATTAACATCAGCGGCAGCTTGTGCACCAGATGTCATCCCTTTACTGATTGCTTGTGCTTTATCAGCACGTATAGCATCTAAATAAGAAACTACAGAAGATGCGTTTTGACGTTCTGTCATATTCTTAGCAACATCAGAAACATATTTTGCATAGTCAACTTTTGCTTCTCCAGCTTTCTTATAGTCTGCTAGTATATTTTCATAATCAAAATCTAAATCATATAGTTCTGCTAACTCTTTATTTGAATAAAGTTTTACAGGTGCTACTTCTTTTTGATATGTATCAAAAGAAGTATCTAGATATGCTGGTCCTGGTATTGTTAATCCAGAAGTACTTGCACCATCTAACCATTTTAATTTGTCTTCATTACTTAATTGCATATAAGTGTTATTCCAGTTTTCTCTGAAAGTACCACTATTTTCATAAAGTTGATTATATAATTGAGATAAAGCTTTGCTATCTGTGTCGTCTAAAGTATCTCCATTTCTAAATTTATTGTATGCAACTAGTGCATCTTTATGAATTAATGGGTCTATATAACCTAACTTATATGCATCATTAATATAATTATCTAGTGACTGTGATTTTAATACACTTCTTAATTGTGATTCTGAACGCACTAATTGTTTTTTAGGTTGGTAAAGATAGGGATCTCCAGACTCTTCTCTTTTCTTATTAAGATAGTAACCGTAACCACCTAAGATACCAGATAGTATGGCAGTACCACCTAAAATTAAACCTGTTACCATATTTAATTACCTCCTTTATTGATTAGTACTGTTGTTTAAATCACCAGTTCTATATGTACTATACATGTCATTACCGTAAGCAGTTGCTGCATTATCACCGTATATAAGTTGATAGTATTTCCATATGAATTATTATTTGCATATTGCATATTAGCTAAAGCAGCTTGTGCACGGTTTTGATATGCACTTGCAGCAGCGTTAGCAAGTGTAGCTTGTGCATTACGTGCAGCAGTATACTTATCTTTATATGCATTTAATGTATCTATGTATTGTTGTACATCAGATGCATTCATATTAGCTCCTTGACTCAATAACCAAGAACCAATATTATTATAATCTTTTCTTGCATTTATAGGATTTTGAGCAAGTTCTGCTTCACGTTGAGCTTTATAATCATTAATAATATTATTTAAATTTGTTGCAGTCTCACCTAAAGTTTGGTCTGCAGCTAAAGAATTTGTTAATGCATTAGCTGCTAAAGTACCACGTCCAACAGCAGTTGGTGCTTGAGCTTTATAGCTATCAACATACTTACGTATAAGATTGTTTGCATATGATGCTGCTGTAAAATTAGCATCTTCATTATATTGTTCTTGTTGTTTTATAGCATCATCATAGTATTGATTTGTAGCGTCGTTATATTGTTTTTCAATATTTGCCATGTTGTATTGGTCTGTAATACCATACAATTCTGCAAGCTCTTGTGCTGACCATACTTTTGGTTTCTTTAATGCATCTATTTCTTTTTTTAATTCTTTAAGTTGGTTCTGATAATAACGATCATTACCTTTTGAACCACCTGAACCACCTGATCCACCTATATTTCTAGCAGCATTTTTAATAGCTTTTGTCGCACCATTTATAACATCATTAATTTTGTCTGTTGTAGCTTTATCTTTTTGTTGCTGTGCTTTTACTTCTGATTCTTTTTTTGTTTGAGCTTCAACTTGTTTATCCCATAGACGTAAACTGTTAGACATAATAGTGTCTACGTTCTTACTTTTTAAATCAACTTTGGGATCCCAGTAGGCTTCAATATTTGAAGTATCTACTCCAGCTTTTTTACCTAAGTTCTTTATAAGACCAACGATATTCTTTTGATCATTGCTTGTTATACCTATATTAAAAAGACCAGCTGTTGATGCATCCATAATGTTATACAATAGATTACGTGCATCTTCTTTAGTTTTAACATTTTTAATTTGTTTATTCCAGTAGTCAGTATCTATACCACCACCGAATTTTACACCTTTAGCCATTTATAAACCCCCCTTCCTATAACTTTTTAAGAGCGTTCGCTTTATAGAATCCTGTAGTACCTGTGTCATTACCTACTTGGTATGGGTAAGGTCTTCCTGTCCATATCTTTTTAATAACTCTGACCCAGCCAATACCACCTGCTTTAGCTCCAGTACCGTATGATGAAGCACGTCCTGTGCCAGCGATTCTAACTTTGTCTCCCACTTTTAATGCAGTAGGTGTAGGAGTTGGTTTTGGTTCTGGTTTTGGTTCTGGTTTTGGTTCTGGTTTTGGTTCTGGTTTTGGTTCTTCATAATCATAAGCATGTGGATTTAACCAAGTGTTGCTTCCAATTTTAGTCATACCCATATGTAAATGTGGACCAGTACTTTTACCTGTTGAACCTACATGGCCAACCAATGTACCTTCTTTTACTTTGTCTCCTTTTTTAACAGTTACGTCACTCATGTGAGCATACATAATACTTCTATCTATTCTAGGATATCTAATCCATATGTAGTTACCATATCCTGTTTTAGATTTGTTTTGACCTGTTACAACCATTTGAACATACCCATCTTCAATAGCATACAATGCCCAATTTTTACAATGAGTACCATAATCTGTTCCCCAGTGTGTAGCAACCTTTCCAGTGATTGGGTCCTTACGTTTACCATAAGGAGATGTTACATACCAGTCGGTTCTTCTAAATGCTTTACTCGCTAATTTCATCAAATATCACATCCTTATCTTCTTCTAATGTTCCTTCGATTGCTTCACTTTCATCATGTAGAGCTGGGCCATCCCAGATAATAGATTCATCGAATTCTTCTCCGATCATTTCTTCATCTTCCATATTATTCTCCCTCCTTATCTTCTAATTTAGTTACCATTTTTTGGTATTGAGTACCAAAATAGAAAGCAATTATAATTTGGAATATGCTATAAAATTGCTCTCCTGTTATAATTTTCATAAATGTAAAAATTACAAATGCTATTGCAAATATAATAGTTACAAATGACTTAACGTCTTGCCATGCTTTTTTCATATTTTAACTCCTTTTCTTTATGTTGCTCGATATATACTTCAAGCACATAAGGTTGGTCCAAAACCTCCTGTACTTTTGGATCATGATAATCTTCAACTTCCCAGTGTATAACATTGTATTTAGTTTTTATATGTATTATATACATTTTATTTCTTAATTACTAGTGCTACAAGAGCACCAACAATAGCGCCTATAAGTGTAGTAATAACCGTTGTAATAGCACTATCATATCTTTTAACAGGTTTCTGTTCTAAACTGAATACACGGGAACTAAGATCATTATAATCTTCTCTCATAAATTTAGTTTCAAGTGCAAGCTTTTCTATTTGTACAGTTAAGTTATTAACTGTATCGAATATGTTCTCAAGCTTATCAAGTCTTCTATTTATTTCATCTATTTCATGTTCCATAACAGTACCTCCTTTTATTGTGCTTCGTATTCAGCAACGGTCATAACATTAGTATATGTTGGTAGAGCAGTTGTAAATGCTGTTTTTTCTGTTGTATCTTTAACAACTATTGTGCATCCTGATGGGATGTTAGTAGTGCTTTGATCAAAAATACTTGTTGCTGCTCCTTGTGAAAATAAGAAATCACGAATATCCAACAACTCTAAACCGTAGGCATTAGTTATAAAGTTTGTAAATGTGCCATTAAGACCTGTTAATCCAGGTAATTTTATTCTTTTACAATCAGTACCTAAGCTATAAAAGGTTCTATAGAACTGTGTACAATTTGAAAAATCACAATTATCAAAATTCCACTCAACAACATATGCTTGATATCCTAACATATTAAGTTGTTTAATATTAAAGTTTTTAAATGTGAATTTGTTTGCACGACAGTTTCTAAATACTAAATAAGAACCAGATGTACTTGTACTTGCAAGAATTAAATTAATATGGTCCCCTTCAAAAACATGTTCTGCATGTCCACCTAAATATGTAAAGTTACTTTGTTGTACATACACATCAGAACCTGTAGCATCTTGTGCTCCTATTAATTTAAGTGTTGTAACAGCATTAGGATCTTGTGGTTTAAAAGCACCTGCACAAAAGTTTATTAAATAAAATGTTCTAGGTATATCTATTAATGTTAAATTAGATAACTCATTACAGTTTAAAAATGTTGCTTGTGCTGAGGTACTTGATTTTACACTCATAGTTGGATTAGTACCAAAATTAGCTTGTGTACATCCTCTAAAAGCATCACGAAAATCTATTACATTAGACGTATCAAAATCACTTAAAGGAATGGATTGTAATCCTTGACGTCCATAGAACATTGAATTCATATTTGTTAAAGCATTACTAAAGAAACGCCCACTTGCTACTGTTGGAAATGTAATTGATTGTATATTATCATAGTTACTTGAGTTTGAAAATGCAGATGATGCATTTGTAACATGTGATAAGTCTAAATGAGATAAATCAAGATTGGTACTTGAACCTGTTCTTGTGCATGCTGCAGCAAACATACTAGCTATATTTGTTAAATTTGGGCTACTGTTAGTGCCTAAATTGATTACTGCATTTTGACAACCTGTAAACATACCAGCAAAAGAAGTTACTTGTTGGAAATCAAATGAGGATAGATCAATAGATGTTAATGCAGCACAATAATTAAACAGATTTACTAAACCAGTACCTGTTACATTTGAAGTGTCCATTAAAGATAAATCAACAGTTTCTAAATAACTACAATTACTAAATAAACTAGACATGTCTGTAACAGAACTTGTGTTTTTTAATCTAGGAATTTTAGCCCATTTACAATTTTCAAAAAAGCTAACTAATGTTGTTTTACCGGCACAGTCAATATCTGGAAAATTATTAACAGGCTTTACATAATGTTTACGAAAGAAAAAATTTTGTTCTACATCTGTACTATTTGCATAATCCCCATTAAAGTAATCTGTTGGACTTCCTCCACTTGTTGGAATGTTTTCAATTTCTGTATCAAAATCAGAAGCAGTGATTGAAGCAGTGCTACCAGTTTTTGTTCTGATAGCATCTGCTACATCTGTTAAGAAATTATTTAAAGTATCTGTTCTTGCCATTAGTAACTACCTCCTAACGCATTATTTACAATTACATCTTGTAAATATTCTAAATAAGTTTTTTCTGTCCAATGATTTGCATTCCATGCTTCTGGTGTACTAATAGCTGTATTACATTTATATATAGTTAAACCTAAACCACCAGCATTATAAACATAATCTCCAACATTATATGTAGAAGATGTGCTATATGCTGTTAATCCAGATTTTTGATACCATAGTTCAAATTCCATATATGTTGGTGTTGGCCATTGTATATTGTATAATTGTTGAACAGTGCCTCCAGACATTCTAATAAGTTGTTTTGCATATAATGGACGTCCCCAATCTAATGTAGAAACAAAACCTATCATACATGCTCTACTATTTTCAGGGAATGTTGCACTAGAATCATCTAAAGACATCGGTACGATAATACTATTATGTACATTAGCATCTGTTGGCATAGGTGTGTTTTCGTCAGTAACAAGTAGTAAAACTGTAGGAATACCATTTCTATTATTATCATAATATGTTTGTACAGTTGCTCTATTAGCTGCGTTATCAACACCGTTATAAGTTAATACAACATAATTACTACCACCACCTGCAACAGAGTCAACATATTCTTTATTAGCTAAATCAGTGTTAACTAAAGGAGCAGCAAGACTACGTGGAGCAATACTGAATGTTTTTAAACCTCCAATAGCTTGATCATCTGTTGTTTTAACAGCAGTAAATCCTTGATTCACACCTGCATTAAAACTAATACTGTTTGTATTTAGTTCAATTGGTATTGTATTTGCATCACTGCTACCACCGTCTGTTATTTCTGAATAACTTATTGAACCTAAGAAATCACCAACAGTAGGCGTGTCTATTTCATTTATTTTTAAACACAATTGGTGGTTAACAAAATGTATTTGCATAAACATTTTATGACCATACACATAGTTATTATTAAATTTATATTTAATATAAAGATTCTCACCAGCGTTATAGTAGTCACCATATAATAAATATAAACCAGGTTTTAAATCTGTTATGTCTAACGCTTTTGCTTGAGTGTTGAATTCTGTAATAGCACCTAAATAAGCAGGAGCTGCATGATTATAAACATAATCATAAACAGCTTTAGCACTTGGATATTCTGTATCTGTACTATTTTTAGATACACTAGTTGTCTTATTATTAGCATCTTCAAAGGTGCTATCATTTATTAAATCACTAATTTTTGTTGGGACTATTGGTTTGTTTTTAATGTAAGCATCTGATGCAGTATTTGTTTCATTCCAGTCTGATTGAACATTTACTTCAGCACCAGCAGCGATTCCTGCTAATTTATTTTTATCTGTACTTGTGTAGTTATTATCCGTATGTACATAATTTGCATCTACTGGAAAATTACTATCATTAGTTAATTGACTTGTTCTAGTAGGAATAATTGTCTTATCAACCCAACGTAATACGCCATTATTTTGTTCAAAGATTTGTTCTTTGTTTGCGTTATATTGTGGCACAACTTTTAATAACTCAAGAAGTCCTTCAGGATCACCAAGCATATAATTGGTTCCATTAACTGTTATGGCTTCTGCAGGCACATAAGGTATAAAAGGTCTTTGAGTTTTATCTTTTAATAGTTTAATTGGAATTTGTGTCATTGACTTATCCTCCTTTTATTTCTAATTTTACTATATCATATTTTTTAATTAATTACTATATTATTCATAAACAGTATGAGATTGTGTTTCTGCATAGTGTGTGACATTTTGATAATCAGCAGTGTTTGAACCCGTACCATTTGCAGTTGATGCATTAAACTCACAAGTATATGCTTTATTAGAATACTTACAACCAGCTGCTTTAAAATTATTTTTAAAGTTTATATAAGTGTCTCCAACTTTTGTTGTTGCATTAATTATTTGAAAAAAGTTATTAAGAGTTCCCGTTGCAACTTTAACACCATCAACCCATATTTGAACTGTACTTGATCCTTTTGGAGTATACACACGTAAAGTATGCCATGTATTAATAGAAACTGCATCAGGCGTTGTAACTGTATCTACACTATTGCCATCCCATCTATTGTCTACACTAATTTTACCATTAGCGAGCCAACGTACACGGATATAAGAACCACTTGTTTTTGTGCCACACCAGAATATTTGTTGTTCCTCAGCTTGCGTTTTTCTAATTGTTACATTCAAATCCCAAGGAAACTTACCAACATTATTACTATTCGTAGCATAACAATAACCACTTGCAGGTTTTAATGTAAACTGTCCTACAGTGTATTGGTCCACAACTGTAGTATAATCACGTCGATTTAACGTTACTCTTTTTAAGTTAAGATCGGAATCATACACATATAATGGTTTAGTGCTATAACTAGTAGCAGTATCAAGATCTTGCCAGCCATTATGATATACTTTTATTTGTGTTGGAGTACGCCATTGGCTCCCATCATACACTCGTATTTTGTCGTATCTTCCCATTGTGCACCTCCTATACAGTTATAAGAATGTCACCTGTTTTAGCAGCACCGTAAAGTGTACTATTCCATACAGAACCTACTGTAACTCTAGCAGCATTATTAGATTTAACAACCGTGTCATTGTATGACTGATTATTATTTTTAGTAACATATCCAGCTAGTTGTGTTGTAACCCACGTTTGTGTTGCATTACCATTTAGTGCATTACTTATTTGAGTATCTGTTTGTGATTTAGTATAGTAATTTGTAAGGGCTGCTGTTACGCCTGTACTTGTTGCATAATCTCCAGCAGGTTGTATACCTAATTGAGCCAACGTTTTATCACCTGTTAATAAGACAGAATTAATAGATGGTCTGTTATCTAATAAATCATAATCAGTTAAGTTAGTTCTATTTAATTTATCTCTAACATCTGGTGTTAACATAGCTTCTGTTACAGAATTTAATTGTGGTAAAAAGTAAACACCATCTACATCAACTGATGTATCTTCTACTGGTATAGCATATATAAATTCTGGTAAATTTATAAAGCCTAGCACTCCATTATCATCTTTACCGTAATAAGTGTTATTAGCAGCAGTTGTTGCACCTGTAATTCTATCAGCCATAGTTGCATGATTAACAACAGTACTACCAGATATTACATCATTTATTTGGTTTTGTAATGCAGTTTGATCTTCAACAACACCTGCTATAGTGTCATCATAAGTGTCTAAATGTTCATGGATACCAGCAAGATCTTCTGTGTGTACTGCAAGAGCTGCATCTAAATAAGGTATATGATATGTTTCTTCTTCTAAGGTTCCATTTAAAAGTTTTTCTAAAACCTCAGTGTTATAGTCACCTTGTGTAGTATTAAGATTTAATTTTTCATTATAATTTTCATGAGTAACTAAATCTCCATACTCCATATCTGAATCTTGTCTAACATATTTTGGTATGTAATGTAACATATAATCTCCTCCTATCTTACATTCATTATTCTATATACCCACACCATTGAACTTAAGTCAAATTTCTTTAGTGAGATATTTAATAATTCTAATGAACCACGTCTTCCTTTTCCAAGAGTACGTAGTCTTACAGTTGTTACTGTTAAATTTGGGAACTTAGATAAATCTAGTTGCCAATATTGTGGAACTTCGATGTCTTCACAATCTAATGATGTATCACCATACAGCATTAAGTTTTCACTAGAAGTTGGCACAACATATGTCAATCCATAATCAGGATCATCTGTATCTGTTATTTGATTTACTTCATATTCTGTAGATGAAATTCTTAAACGTCCATCTACTTTGAAATCAGAGTAGAACTTATTAATAGTATGTTCTTTGTTTATTAAATTAAATTGTACTTCTCTGAAACGTTTAAGATATGTATCATCTAATGCTACATGTCCTGTATCAACAAATTGATAATTATTATAATAAGGTGTTAAATCTTTATTTAATAACTGTATATTATCTGTAACTATATCTCTAGATTTTTTAACAACACCGACAGACGCTATATCAAGTCCGTTACGTGCAATTATTTCATAATATACACCAGATTGTTTATTACGATATAACAACGCACTGTGTGCTACATCATCTTCACCGATGCCTATTGTATATAATCTAAAACTTCTAGTAACAGTATCATATACTATGTGTAAATTAAGTCTACCATATGTTTCTGTAACTTCTGTATCAACACCGTCTACTTTTATAGTAGCAGTAATCTTCGGTACAATAGTATAGACATAATGTACATCTGAGTATTTAATAACACTTTGTGTATCTAATACATCAAAATCAGTAAATTTAACACGTTGTCTCCATAATTTTGATTGCATTTCAGTAATAGGTCTATATACTTTATTTAATATATTTAAAGTCTCTTTAGTAAATTTTGTAGTATAGTTTGCTATTGCTGTTGAGTTATCAAAATTCTTTAAATCTGATGCATCAGATGTGTATGCATTTGGTTTAAGTACATAGAAACGTGTATCTGTTTTAAAGAATATTTGATCTTTTAGAATAACTGTATTAATAGCATCTAATTCTGGAATAAATACATTTGATAATATTTGTTTTTGAGTTGTTTGTAATAACGTTGTTCCTGGTTTTAATAACCAAACGCCATCTGTAGTTATAACTAAAAGCATATCTAAATATCTATGAACAGCAAGTATTTCATTGTTTAATGTAATAACATTATATGGGAATGGGAAGTAAGTTGGGTCACCAACATCTGAAAAGAAAATAGAGTTAGGTGCGCTGTCTACTCCATATACACCAATACAACCTTGCCAATTAATCATTCCTTTAGCAGTTGTTAAATCATATTCTTTAAACTCTAATGGGTTTGTAACAGTAGAGTCTATAATACGTGTTAATGTAGTTTCTGTTGCAACATTATCTTTTTCACGTAAAGTAATTCTGAATTCTGTATGAGCATAAGGCATTGATAAAACATATGTAATTGGAGTACCACCGTTAAAACCGACATCATTAGGAGCATCAGTCCAATCAACAATAGTATCGAAAGCATTAGTAGTATCAGCATCTTTTTGTTCTAATTTCCATTGCATTAATGTTTGATCATTACGATATTGATAATAAATACGCATTGTATGTGGAACACCTATTGGTGGATTTAATGTTGGTATGTCTGGAAGATCCATTTTATAGAATACTAATCCATAAATATTTGGGCTGCCACCAGGAATGTCTTCAAATACAAATGGAGACTCTGATAAAATATTGAAACCACTAACAGATGCTTCTGCTGCATTTAAAGACCTTGGTTCTAAAACTTGTCTACGTAATTCATAACCTAGATTAGTCTTTTTTAACATGATCTTAGTTAGACTTGGGTCTGGCATGTTAGTTAATGTACTACGTTCTATTTGGGCAGGATGTATTGACGCACGTATTACATCACCTGTAAATGCATATATTTCATTGTCCATAACAGTATATATTGGTTTACCTAAATCATTAATAATTTGTTTATCAAAAGCATAAGCGTTTTTAATAGTTCTTGCAGATACAAAACCTAAATCAGTATTAGGTACTTTATTAAATATTTCAGAACCACGGTCACAGTATAACGTCCAAACATTATCATATAGTTTAGTAGTCACTATTCCTTGTTCTATTACGGAGTCGTCATCAGCATAAACACTAGTATCTGTTGTTATGTCTGCTTTACTAATATACATTTTTTGTTTAGGTGCAGAATCAATTGCGCCTGTATACTCTTCTACAGATGCATAATCACCAAAAGTTGTAAGGACATCTTTAATTGATTCAACTTCATTTCCTGCTTCATTATATGCATAAAGATAATCTGTAATATGCATAGGCCCGAACTTATGAGAACCTTCATAAGTTAATTCATTAAGTAATTCACGGCCTTCACGATTTCTAATATTAGAACCCGTGTCATCTATATCATAATTAACCATTACTTTAGCATATCCTTCAGGAATTAACTGTTCTGTTAGATACATACCATTAGACATAGTATTTAATTTAGTAGAGAAACGAACGTTTCTACCACGTAATCTATAGAATTCTTGTGTTGTCGCCATGCATTACCACGCCTCTCGGATGTAGTCCTATAGGACCACGTTCTCTATTATAAGAGAAGTCTATAAATCCACCAAAGTTATTTTGGAACATAGGTGGTACTAACATGTGATAATCTCTTATCATAAGGAACATATTTTGATTATATCTTTGTAAATAATCTACAGCAATTTGTTCTCCTTCTTCATCATTATTATAGTAATACAAAGCAGTGCCAAGAGCTACTACAGTTCTTAGATACTTATCAGGTATTACATCATAATTAGTTCTGTCTTTAGGATGGTTTGGAAATTTTTTATTCCATTTTTCTACAAATTCATCCCAATCAGAAATAGTAGGATAGTTTGCTTGTAAGTTTGAATTAATATCATCAATAACTCTGTCCATATAATAATAGATATCAGGAGCTCTTAAGTAATCTGATACAATATATGTTCTGTTTACAGTATCAACTAATTTCTTTAATAACATAATTACCTCCTTAAAATAAAAATAGGCAGGGGTTTCCCCCTGCCGTATTGTTATAGATGTAGTTGACCAGGTGAGTATTCAAAATTATTTTGAATATCTCCTGCTCTTTGCTGTCTAGCAATCATAGCATCAACCCTTCTTATTTTAGTAAGAATGTGAGATGCGTGTGTCTTATTGACCATGTATGTCTTGCCATCAGCAGGTATATCAACAACGATACCGTTGACAATTTGACGAACAACCTTACCAAGATAAGGTGCGTAAAATGGTGATATACTTACAGGAAATTTTGGTTCTTCACGATACTTTGAAACTAAACTTTTACGTTTCATTTCAGTACGTGCGTATTTTGCTGAATGTTTATTTTCTTCAACATTTTTAACACCAGTGTTAGTATTAGTAACTTCTGCAGTAATATCTTCAACGAATTCATCGATTGTCTTTTTATTAGCCATTATGTTTCCTCCTATCTAAACAGACTAGTTAAAGTCTGCATTTAATTGTGTAGGTACACAGTAGTAGATAGCTACAGCTTCAGGTCTTGTAGATCCGAATCCTACACTGTTAATTTTAAATCCGATAGATTGTCTTTGATCAATAGGGTCTAATACACCAGCAGATCCTAAGGCTTTAACATACATCTTAGCATTTCCTTGTCCAGCGATTTCAGTTCTTGTTAAGCAATCAGCACCAAGAACAAAAATTCTGTCAACTTTAATTTCTACAAATGGATTAGCTGTAGCGCTCTTATCAGTATTGAAAGCATCTAAATCCCAAGCTTTTAAGTTAGGAATATAAGAAGCTTTTTGTCCTGTTCTAGAATCTCTAACATAATTGTCTGGATTACCTAGAGCATCTACAACAGCTTTTTTATAAGTTGTTGCGTCTGCTACAGCATATTCCATAGTTCCATTATTATCTCTACCTACTAATAAGTAGTCATCTTCAGTGCCATTAACAATTCCGTGGAATTCACCACTGTTGTCAACATGCATTGTTTCATAGAATTCCATTCCAAACATTGCTGGAATAGGTCCCATATCATCGAAGAATCCTTTAGTAGTTTGATTAATAGTCATATATTTTTGAACTAGTGGATCATTAATCATATCAAAATAGAAATCTGGAGTACCTATTACATGATATCTAGAACCAATTGGTTTAACTAATTGTTTCTTCATGCTTAATACGATAACTCTTAAGTCTTCTAATGATGGAACACTTTCGATAGTTAAGTCTTCAAAACTTTCAACTTGTCCTGCATAGAATGAACTAGCTACAGTAACTAATGCATCTCTTGCTAATAAGTCTAAAGTCTCCATAGCAACGATAGCATATTCTTGAGTGTAGTGTGCAATTACAGGATCGATTACATTGAAGTCAACTTTATCAGTGAATTCCATATATCTACCATATTGGAATGTACCGATTTCATATTTCTCCATTGAACCTTTATCACTGAATGGAGGAACTCCTTCATCTAGTGGTACAGTGTGAGCTTGAAGTGGTGCCCATCTTCTGATTTGTAATTTTTCAGCATTACCTTGAATTGGTGTAGTTTTTGCTAATCTGTAAAACACGAAGTGTTTTTCATCTAAACGGATAGTATCTAATAATTGCTTATCGTAGAATAATTCTGGTCTAATTGCGTAACCATGATTAGTGAAATATTCAATGTAACTGTTAATATCAGCTACTGGATTTAAAGCATTTAACATAAATATCTACCTCCTATAACTTTGTTGGTTTCCTACTTGGACAAATCTTTGGAAACAGTATTTAATAGGCTGTTTAACTCGGTCATTGTTTTAACATCCGTTTTGGCTGGGTCTTGTTTTCCTGACTTTCCATCAGGAGTTGCAGCGTTCGCAGACTTATTAGATTGTTTGATCCACTTTTGGCGTTCCTCTTCAATTTGTTTTTTAACAATATCATCAAAGAACATTCCTTTATACAGTGTATCAAAGTTAACACCAGGTGCTAATAGATCAATCCTATTTTCTATCGCACGTTGCACGAACATCTCAACCTCTTTCCCAGTAAGGTTGTGATTTTGTTGAAGAGTTTTTAAACCAATCATTAAAGCTTGGTCTCTTTGACTCTCTGTTAATTGTCTGATTTGTTCTTCTTGTTGATCCATCTTTTTAAGAAGTTCTGGATTAGCAGCCATACCTTGTAGTTTGGCTTGTTGTTTATAAGATTCATTAGTTAATAAATCTATAAACGCTTGTTCATCACCATTAAAATTAGAACCACGCATAAGAGTATTCAACAATTTTTTATACTTTGAATTCTCAGCTCGCATTGCTGCAAATGCTCTATTCGCATTTTCATTTTCTAACTGAGTTTGTACATTATTCTGAGTTTCTGTTTCAGTTGCTTTTTCAGATTCAGATGATTCAGATGATTCTGTATTATCTGCTTCTGGTTCTGCAGTTTCCGTTTCAGTTGTTTCAGCATCTGTACTATTGTCTTCTGCAGTTGTTTCAGTTTGAGTGCCTGAGTTAGGGTCAATACCGAATGAACTTAGTAGACCGTCGATATTTTCTGGCATTTATATTCCTCCTATCTTATGTGATTGCCGAGTTCACAGAGGTAGATAGACTACATACCATTTATGGCTGGTAGAAGCCTATGCCTATCTACTTAAAGTATAAGATACAAAAATAAAAAAGTCAATACTTAGTATTGACTTCTCTTTTTACCTTTACCTTTTTTACATGCCATAATCAGCACCTCCTTGTATATCTAAGTTTTCTGGCGCAAAGTCTTGGCCATTAACCCCCATTTGTGCAGCTTGTGGTGTACCAGCTTCCATTGGAAGTGGTTGTTCTATACCAGCTCCAGCAACATTACCCAACATTCCTGGGTTTTGTTCATTTTGTAATGCTTGTGCAACTTGATCTACTGCAGCATTAGGATCCATTCCTGAATCAACAAGGTCTGCAAACATTTCAAGTGTCTTAGCAACTTGTTCAGTAATACGAGTATTACGTTGAATACCCATACGTTTGAATATAAGGTCACTAAATGGTATATCTTGCATTAATAACCACTCTTCAGTAGTAATAATTTCTGGATTTGGTTTGTATTGTGCTTGTTTTTCAAGCAACATATTAGCAGCCATAGATAATCTAGCCTTACTTCTAGGTAGATAAGCTTGAATATCTACATCATATCTAAATCTAATGTCGTCATCGATCTCTGGGAAGTCAAATGTAACTGTTTTTACTTGTTGAGTTATAGGATCTTTGACTGTATAAGTACGTTTATCACCAAATTGTACAAGATTATTAACTACAAGTTCAGTTAAACGTCTAGTATATTGTTCATAAAGTGCAATTTTAGTATTGTCCCTTTGTGTTGTAGCTGCTTGAAGTGAGTCCATACCACCTGTAGTTTGAATTGAACCTGTATCTTTACCAGCATACATAGCATCTATGCCTGAAGCTAGTTGAATATCAGTTCCAATACCTTGTTTTACTGTTAAAAGTTCAGGTGGAAGTTGTGGAAACTCTGCATAATGTACCGCAGCTCTAGCATCTCCGTTAACTGGGAATGTTTTATCAGCATCATTACCATATTTTGCGAATTGTCTTAGATTAATTCCTGATTGTGTATTAACAAATCTTGGTGGACGTTGTGCTTTATAAGCATAAGTTGCATAAATTGAATTAAGTAAGTCATAAGTTATGTAATTTCCAAAGATTTTTGCTGGTTCAGAAGCTCCAACTAAGTCTCCTGCAGGTAAATTACAGTATAATAATGCAAATGGGAACATTCTTGGTTTCAAATCTTGGTTACAATATAGAACATATATGTCATCTAATAGATGGATTTCTGCAATTTTGTAGCCTTCATCAGTATCCGCGGTATAAATTTGATAATAATATGTGATTCTATGATATCCTTTATCATCAACATCCTTTTGTCTACGGTCTGTTTCAGCTGGAATGATGTCATCAGCATGTTGAACATCCAACTTTTCCCCCAAAGCTTTCTTTAATTCTTTAATTCTATCTTTATAAATGTCTTTAGAACAAATAATAGGTAGTGCAAAGTCGTCAAAATAATAACAAAATTCTGCATTATCAAATTCATCAGCGTATGGATCACGTCTAAATTTCATTGGGTCTACATTTTTGAAGATAATATCTCCTTTATACCAATAATTTTTAGTTCCACCTATGATTTTTTCATTCCATCCAACCATAGTTATACCTAAATTAAGTAGTGCTGCACGCTCTCCAGCTAATAATTGATAGTACTCTGCTCTTATATTATCCCAAATTGTACTCATAGCAGCATTAAATTCAACACAAAGTTGAATATCATCTTGAGATTTTGGAGTTAAAGTACCGTATCTACCTGTTGTATATATAGATGCAACAAGATTATCCTTGATATAGTTAACCCAGTTTGTGTCTGGTGTTAGTTGATAGTGTGGAAATTTAGCTCTAATTACATCCCAAACTCTACCTCTATCTGCCCCGTCTAATATACGCATTCTCGCATTTACTTTATTGTAATGTGAGTTAGTGTCTTTAATTCTTTTTTGAACATCTGATAATTTTAATGAATCAGGTAGTAAATATTCTCCATAAATATCTTTGTTTTTATTTGTCATACTCTATCACTACCTCCCATAATATCAGAGATTTCTTCATTAATGTCTTGTAATGCTTTACCCATTTCATCATATGTTTTATCTTCATCTTGTTGTTTTGTGTCATCCATAACTTTAGACATATCAATCATTTCATTCTCAGGAACTTTTTCATAAACATTTTTATGAATGTGATTGAATGTAAATGTGATTGTCTTTCTAGTTAAGGCGCGCCAAACGATCATACCAAGCGCAAGACCTGTAATGAAAAATATTAAATTATCCATATAAATCTCCTCCTTCTATTCCAAATGCTGAATCGAGCTCTTCAACTTCTGGATCTCCTAATTGCCATCCCCCGTAATTCTGTTTCTTTATTTTTTCTTCGATACTTCTTCCTTTAGCATCATACGCATCTAAATATAAACGTTTAGGATCTGCAGGAAGTTCCATGACTATCCATTCAAGTGCACAGATAGAGTGATCGTTCTTATCAACAGGCTCATCTTTTGCATTAGTCTTGTCATCCAATGAACGTGGTTTGAATTTATAATCTTTAAGTTCCTTAATAAGATATGTACAACAATCAAAGATTTCAATTCTACCTTGCTCAAAGTAGTCACTCAATCTAAACAATCTTGCTTCTTTATTAACATACCCTGGTTGAAAACTAACTCCATATTCTTGATAGTGGGTAATAAGATCTTTCTTATCATAATCTCTCTTATTATTTTTAGGGTCAATAATTGGAGTTGTGTACCATTGTCCAATCTGAACATCTTTAGCTTCTGCTTTAAATAAATCCGCAAGATCTTGAACAGACGTGTCATTAGTTCTTACGTCTTTATATATAACTAGTTTTCCACGTTCTTGATCAATGTAACCAAACAAGAATGTAGATGGATCTTGAAGACCGTAGTCATGTGCTGCAATAACCTTCCACTTAGGTAGTAATTTAAAATCCTTAGGCGTAGGCACAATACAGTTTGCATAACTTGGATAAACAAGACCTTCAGCAAATTGAAAGCTTCCATAAATAAATCTTTTAATCCACCAATCTGGTTTACCTTTTGAGTTAACTTCAATATAGTCATCAGGTAAAAACGTATTAACATCTGTAGATGCTACATGTGTTGAAATATTAGGATCAATATCTGTCTCAATCTGTTCATACTTCTCATTACAAAATCTTCCATGCTGAATAATGTCATCAGATACAAGTAATACATCAGACCTAATCCATCCAGAGTCTGGGTTGGATTCACAGATTAACTTACGCCAATCCCAAGTAGTGTGTGTATTAGGATCATACAGTGAAGCAGCTTTATTACGTAAACGTGTCTTCAACTGATGGAATGCTTCAGCTTGGATCTCTGATGCTTCAAGCATAATAACTAAAGAATAGTTGTTAGACCTTAGTTTGTCTGGATCATCGAATGGACGTAACATAAGACGAGCATCATTAATGAAATCTAAATATTGTTTTTGAACATTTCGATTCTTTAAAAATGCTTCTGGAAAACTCTTTTCAAAGTCACGGAGTATAGTTTGTTCATACTGAGAACTAACATTAGCACCAACTAAGATGTTGGCATTCGGTGTAATAAAAATATGTTTCTCTAGTTCTTTCTCAGATGTTTTAGTTTTACCTGTTCCGTAAGATCCAAAGTTTCCAATGATTCTATGTGTGTCATTGTGAACACTAGCTTGATGCTCCATAGGATGATATGTATCTACGTATGTATTACAGACCTTATTAGAACACTCTAGCCAATCTGTAGATGGCGCACCTGAAATAGATGTAGTTTGTTTTAATACAGATCCGCATCTTGGGCACCTCATCTACTCACCTTCTTTAATTTTCTTTCTAGCTTCCTTAACAATTTTGTTCTTAGATCTTCTTTGTTCTCTATTTAACTTATTGAACTTTTCGTTAATTAATTCTTCTTCTGCTCTTTGAATAGCTTCAGTAGTTAAATCTGGTCTAAGTTCAAACTCAGGTGCGTATAACTCTAAAATAGAAGACGCAGCTTCGTTATATGCTTGGTAAATTTGTTTCTTAACTGCAACAAACTTTGCTGATTCTTCTTTAGTAGGTTTCTCAGATAATTGTCCAGCAGCTGCAATAGTATAACTATTCAATACATGTAGTGTAGCTGTAGATAATAACTGAAGTGCTTCTGTAAAAGTTGTTTGAGGTGTAACTAAAACATTGGCTTTATCACCTTCTGCAAGCATAACAGCAATAGCTTTGTCGTCTTTAGTTAATTCTATTTTCATGTTTGTTCCTCCTTTAGGTTAAGTATAACACATAAAAAAGAGAGACGCAATACGCATCTCTCACTCTCCCAAGCATGGAAGAACCAACAGATTTGTCAGTAGTTGTGTTACTGACATATTAATTATAAACCTTACCGAAAGGATAAGTCAAGGTCTATTTAGGACTGTTGTCATCTCCACCTTGGTCTTCATCAGATTCTTCTTGTATAAAATTTTCCCAATCACCAACTGTAGTTGAAAGACCAGCACACATATCAGCAGCGCCTTTTTGGTTATAAGTGCTGACTAGTATCATATTACTGTCATCAACTGCAGGAGTGATCATAAGTTTGAAATCACCTGCAGCATCGTATTGGTAGTAAACAGTAACAAAACTTTGATTTGCTTTGGCGGCTTCATACACAGGCCATGATTCTGCTATTAGATAATTCTTATTTGAATCTTTAAGTGTAATGGCAGTACCACCTGCAACCCACTCTCCTGTTTTTGGTACTTTTACTTTATGTGCAAGACGAATCCATAATGTGTTGTCCTTTTTGTTAAAGAACAAAGCATCAGGTTGATTCATAGGTATACCTCCTTTCTAGGATAAGTATAACAAGCAGGGGCATGTTTTTCAAGATAGTGAACGAAATGTGAAAATATTAATAGCACACACACAAGTATGTATATAGGATATGAAGGACATGGATCCTTGGCTCTAGTTTCAAACCCTACCCAGGGTGATGAGAATGTATTTTTAAAACAGTTATACTTGTCTTGGTATTTCAACGTGATGACCTTCCACTTAATTATTAACAAGGTCGCAGAGCTCCCAACGAAGTAATAGTCCCGCCAGTAGTTAGAGTTTACATTTTGTTGACGCGTGTGTCGAGAACTTTACATTTTTGGTGAACCTTTTTGGGAACAAAAAGCGTTCCGTCTCTCTTAAAACTTTTTTTTGTAATTTAAAATTTTTTTTGCGATTATTAATTTTGATACAATATTTGTTCTTAAATCAAAAAATTCCAAATTCAGGAACAGAAACTGTATCAATTTTCCACATCGCTTATAAATTTACTTTTCCCAAAAAAGAAAAATATGAATTTTTTGGGAACACTTTTTGTTCTCACTCTACTTTACATTCTCATCACTCATTTTGATACAGTTTTTGTTCTCAACCCACCTTCACTTCGCTGGCACTCGAAGAAGAATCTGGGCGCAAATGCATTAGAGCAGCCATCGAAGTGAAGTGCGCCAAGACTGCAGAATGACACTGTATGTGTAGAGCGTTAGGTGAGCCCTGGTTTTTTACCCGGAGATGACCCGTTACTAGCCATGTAAAACCCGGAGTCATTCTACATTCTTGACACAGCGTCAACTAAGACAACACACTGTGTTTTCTTAGAATCTTTCCGGAAATCATTTCCTTACGAAATAATTTCCGTTGGAACCATTCCTAGGTTCCAAACCTCCACGGACCAACGTTTCGCCGTTGGATCACGCCCAGCTTTTCCCAGCTGGATCAAGGGCGGCTCTGGCGAAACCCATCCGCCAAACCAATTTAGCCACTGGCGAAATTGATTCGTCGGTGTCACAGCAATTCCATCCACAAATTAGGCCCATTGCATCCCCTAACCGCCAATCGGCGCAATGGGACCCGCCTAATTTGTTACAACAAAGTGCCACTTTTTTATATTGTGTCACGCATGTAAACAGCATTTTTTTGGCGTCAATAATCGTCGTCTACTCATTACAAAACACTAATACCGTCATCCAGTGGTCGTGTCCTAGTTATTGTCGCCAAAACTTCGGGGATTTGCAATTACTTCGTAATTACTACATCCCAAATGCTATTGACATGTGTGTTATGTGATTGGTGTAAGTGGCACTTGAAGATATTAGTAGTTTCGTATCTTTAATTTTAGTGAACTTACAAGGAGGTTATTATGAAAGATTTAGAAACTAAGAAAACCAGAAGTTATAAGGAGGCAGTAGTGAACATTGGCGTTATCAATGAGTTCAGAGTTTATTACAACAGAAAGGTTAGTAATTATAATTATCTTAACAGATTATTTGATGGTGATGATGGTTATATGTATTATCTAACTAATGATGATATTGAAGCAATGTTGAGTAAAGCTACACCTGAAGATATCAACAGAGTTAAAGATGCTATTAAACCAATTTATAATGATTATCTTGATAAACTTTTCAAGGATGTATTTCCATTAATGGAAGTTGTTTCTGGTTTAAATAATTTAGACGAGGATTAAAATCCTCGTCTTTTTTTATGCACTAGAGGTAATCATTATAAATTGTTTAGAGGGGAACGAGTTGAGTAATAGTCCCCTACGGTTGAAAGTAAAGAGATTGAACACCCGAAAAACGAAAGAGATAAAGAGAGGTATATCACAACCACAAAATTAGTGCTATCAAGACTCGTTCGTCCAGTAGGGCGCTCCAATCTTGACAGCATTTTGTGCTTGTGATATAGCAAAATCAAATTAAATGAAAGGAGTATAAATATGAGTTTGACATATGGATATGGCATTATAGGTTCTACAGTATATGTAATATATACTAATGATGGACCTTATGATACTTTTGAAACTTACGAATTAGCAAAAGAATTTGCAGAAAAAATATATTGTTTAAAAGATTATAAGATTGCGGCAGAAAGAATATTCGTTAAGTAAATCTTAATCTTAATCTTAAGCTTATCTCTTTGAACTTCGGCTAGCGAAGTTCTTAGTTATATAAGAATTAGTTTATTGTAATTTAAAAAAAAGAAAGGAATGATGAAAATGAAAATAACAGTAAACAAACCAATTCTAGGTAAAAGAGATGTAGTAGTCCTAGACGCTACAAAGAAAGGAACTGATAGTAGATTTACAATTACATTAAGAATGAAAGTTGTAGATTCTGACAGAGAGTTCAGTAATGTTATATTCTACGATGCAGAAAACACAGCAAGAAGTAATGTATTACCTGCAATCTTATGTGCATTAGCAGAACAAACAGATTTACCATTAAGTAAATTTAGAACTGAAGAAGATGAATCATATAGTTATGATATCGATAAAGTTTTAAATCATATTAAAGGTAAACAAATCACAGTTGTTAGAACAGCTGTAACTTCAGAAAGAAATGGTGAAACTTATTACAATGTAAGTTATAGACCAGAAGCTGAAGAAGAAGAAGTAGAGTTATAATACTCTGCTTCTTCAAATAATATTGAAGGAGTTTAAAAATGAAAATAATCAGTGAAGTAAAATTATCTAATGAACAGATAAAGAATTACAGGGGTAAAGGTTATGAAGTTTATTATGGATATGAAAATCCAGTAATTAAAAACGGTGAATCTGTAGGATTCATTTTAGATACTATGTATAAAAGCACAATTGATAAAATTGTATCTTTATTGTATAGAAAAAACAAAAGTAAAATTACAATTTTATATGAAGATAAACAATACAGTTTAATGATTCCAGAAGATTGGGAACAGAAATATTATGACCAATCTCAACATAAATGGATTAAGATACAACATCCAATACTTGAAGCATATTTAGGAAAACGAGCAGAATACTTTGAAGAATTAGCATTGAAGAAGGCTAAAGATTCTACAAGTATAATGCTAGAATATTTTAAACAAGAAATACCAAATGATTTAGAACAATTTTTAAGAGCATTTGCACCATTATATGATATTGATGTAGATTATGAATCAACAGATAACATGCTTAGAGCGTATGCAAATATAAAGTTTTATATAGATAATGGAATTGAATATTCTAGAGATATAATTGGACAAGAACCTGGAGAAGGTAACCCATTTGAAGTAATATCTTTTGGAGATGATACATATCTTGAAGATTATATTTATAAAGAATCATATAGTTTATAGTCAGTGCAGCCACTGCTCATGGCTGCTTGATTGTATGTATTAAATATGATATACTGAAATAGAGGAGGCTATTATGGTTCACATTATTTCCAACAAGAGATACGATACTTTAATAGAAGCTGAAAAGAAAATTAAAAAAGCAGATAATGAAGTAAAAAGAAAAGAATTTGCAATACAAAAGAAACAAAATAAGTTAAATAAAATAGATAAAGCAATCAAGAAAATAGAACCTGATGCAAAGAAAGAAGAATTAAAACAGGTTGTAGAAAAAGTTCAAGATATAATAGAGAAGTAAATTAATAAGCTGCTTATGCAGCCTAAAGCATACTATAATCTTTCGTATAATCCTCCGATTATATTCTGGTTTTCAAAGAACAGTTTCGATAGTATGCTTCAGGGTGCATAAACTAGAAGCTATGCACTCTCAATGTTATATCATTTGTCGGGTTACACATTAAGTGTAGCCTAGAGAATACTTGTCACTAAACCCCAAAGTATTTTCTAGAGTATACTTAATGTATACTGTAATCTATTAGCAGCTTCAAAGCTAGTTAATAGATTTATATTACATTAGATAGCGTGTATTATGTAATGCCTAAAAGTCTTTTCATATAACTGCTAGTTATATAATACACTATTGGCAGTAGCAGCTGTGTTCTAGATACTTTAGAACCGTGAATTGCATACAAGGTGTATGTAGCATAAAGGTTGACCCGAATGCCTTGAGTATCCAAGATTATCACGACGCTCAACATTGGCGAATATACAATGGAGGTAATATTAAATCGATTCAATCGTAATACATTGTTGTTGTTGCTATCGCACAACAATGTGTGTATTAGGTATTAACAATGTGTCCCGAGCATTGATTAATATAGATATATCTATATGATATGATGAAAGGAGAAGAGCCAAATGGCAAAAGCAAAAGTTTTAGATGACAAAGTAGTCATCACATCAGAAGTTTTAACTAATGAAAACATTGAAAGGGTAAGCATTTTAAAACCATCTGTATTAATTCTAAAAGATGAAGAATCAGATAAAGTTTTATATGAAGTTGCAACAGGTGATTGTAATTCTATTACAACTTACGGTGCAATCTTCAAAGATGGCAAAGCAATAGCAGGATTAGCAGTTGATGCTGATACTGAAGAAGCTAAGAAAGCTAAAATGAAAACAATCATTACTAGCATCTTAGTTAAAATAAATGCTATCGAAGAACAAGTAAAAGAATATGTAGAATCAGCAGACGAAATCGAAGCAGATGTTGAATTCTTAGACTAATAAGGAGGACAAATGATAAGAGTTATAGTAGGAACAACTACACAAAGAGTTGAAAAGAACTATGCTCCTGCAACTTCATTAAGAGAAATCTTAGAAGATAATGCAGTAGATTATTCTATTGCTCAAGTAATGTTAGACGGGGCTACATTACAAGCAGGAGATATGGATAAAACATTATCTGACATGAATGTTACTGAAAAATGTATGTTAATTGCAGTTGTTAAAGCTAACAATGCTTAGTTAAAACAGCAAATTTTAGGGAGAGTAAATCTATACTTTCCCTTTTTTGCTGGTGGAAAGGTCGTGAAAATATATGTTACAGATTAATGCTCGTAGCAATAAATATTCTCAAATATATAATTGGAACTTTAAAAGCTTTTCAAGCATTGAACAAAGCTTTAATAGATATTTAAATTTCCAAGGTTATAATAGATACATAAGTTATGATAACATTGCTTATGCAGATTTACCTATTAGAATGATGGAAAGAGATTTAAAATTAAATTTCTTTAGAGTGCCAACAGATATAGATGAGGATCAAAAAGAAGTTATTAAAACTTATTTAAGTAATAGTTTTAATAATTTAAATGAAAAGAATATACACATTATTAAAGGTTTATTAGAAACTAATGAACAAATAGACACAGAGTCTTATGATTTTATTGATAAAGATTTATTCACAGAATTAGATGATGATGCAATTAAATCTTTATTTAATAAATGTGCAGAACAAGTAGGTGCTAGAGAAAGTGATAGACAAAACACAACTATCGTTCAAAGATATCATGTGTTTAAATCTAAAGCAAAGCACATACTATTAATATTATCTTCTTATCCAGATACAGAACAAGCATCTGATTTCTTTCTTGCTTATGGTTTATTACCAGTATTATATCCAGATATTAAGGAAGAACTAGATCCACTTGAATTGGATTTCTTTAAATGTTTAGTTCAAAGAAGTCAAGTAAAAAGAATATCTAATGTTGCACCACAAAATGCATTCATGGCATTAGAATCATTACAAAAATATGAAGATAAAATTAAAGTTATTAAGTATAAAACTTTATTTACTAAACTTGCAGAATCTAGAGGACAAATAGCAAGAAATAAAGTAAGAGAAACACAAAATTGTATTGATGATTGCTTAAGAAATTATGATCATTATTTAAAAGAACTACAAGAAGCATCTATATTAGTAGACAAATATGATTCAGAGAAAGAAGAAATAATACATGAGTTTGAAATAGCAGCAACTACAGATGGAGTATATGATATTAACCCAACAGGTAATGGTGCTGAATTAACATTCAAAGTTCCAATAAGTTTCTTCGATACTGAAGAAGCAGAATTACAATTAAAACGTAGACCAGATTGTTTAGCTAAAGATTTATTAATTAAATTATTTGTAGAAGAAGATGCTAAACTTTGGGTAGCAACACAAGCTGTATTTGATTTTACAAATAACTTTAGAGATATGGGTTCAGTAAATGAGTATTGGTTAATGGATCATAACTTAATGTTTAATCCTCATTTACAATTCTACCATTGTTTAGGTGATTACAAACCACAACTAATTAAAGCAATGCGTGAAGGAGATTTATTAACGTTTATTAATATAGCCTTAGCATCAAGTAAAACAATTAACTTTAAAGATGGTGCTGTTATTGGTAGATGGTTTGATTGGTTAAATATGGAAATAGAAGAAGGCCATAGTTGGTATACAAAATGCAAATGTATATGCAAAGATGATAAATGGTATTCAATTAAAGAATATTTAACAGGAGAAACAGAAGAAGAAACAACAGAAGAACCTGTAGAATTAGAGGTGAATGAGTTATAATGAAAAAACAATTAATTAATTTAGACCCTGTAAGAGAACAAGTTAAACAAAAACTATTAGAAAAATATGATACTTCTACATTTATGAATACAACTAAAGTAGAATTAAAAGTAGATGTAGCAGATATATTAGATGAATTTATTGAACAACAAAATATAATAGAACCAACAATATGTATTACAACTAAAGCATATATTAAAATGCGTTTGTTAGTTGATAAGTTTGATAAAGAAATAGGTTGGTATGGTATTGTTAATCAAATGCCAGGATTAGAAAATACATATGTTATAGAAGACATAGTTGTATATCCTCAAACAGTATCTGGTGCAACTTGTGAACAAGATGAAGATAGAATGTTTGAATTTGAAATGAGATTAACAACAGACCAAGTAAATCATAAAAGATTTCATGGACACTCACACGTTAATATGGCAACAAATCCATCAGGTGTAGATGAAAACTTTTATCAAGAATTATTATCACAAGTTACAGATTTCTTTATCATAACAATAACTAATAAACGTAATGAATATACTACTAGATTTTATGATGTAGCAAACAATATATTATATACTGATGTAGAAATACATTTAATAGATGACAACGGAAACATGATGAGTAATTGGTATGATGAACAAATAGAAAATAATATTAGTAAACCTACACCAACAATTGCTAATACAAGTGCAACAAAACTAGACCCATACAATGGAAGAACTTTACTTGATAATGATTATCGTAAATACGATCCTTATGCTTATATGGAATATGAAGATATGTATGATGATAATGATTGGTGGGATAATTTATATCACAAAGAAAAGGAGAGAAATAAATATGGATCTAAAAAGAAAAAGGGCAGAATGTAATGCTGCTATTATAGGAGATATCTTATACATTGAAGCACCTAAAAATAAATTCATACCAGCATATGTTTATTATTTATTAGAAAGCAAACAATGTAATAAAGTAGTATTCAAAAACTCTAGTAAGATGTATAATAAAAATGATTTAAAAGGAAAGGAAGATTGGAAAGATGTTAAGTAGAAAGTTTATAAAAGATTTTAAAGAAGAAAAAGTAATAGTAAACTATGATAAAGATAGTGGTAAAGAACACGGTAGTGTTCTAGTAACAGGTAGTAAAGCTGCAATACTTACAGCACTAGCAACAGTTATGCATAGTTTATTAAAGACAAAAGAATTTACATTAATAGATTTAAAAGAACTAGTTCACATTGTTGAGGTGGCTGAAAATGAATCTAAGTAAATCTTTAGAATACTTTGACCCAATTAATGACGTAACTGCACCTGTTCATGTTATAGGTGTAGGAGCTATGGGTTCAAGAATAGTAGAATTATTAGTGCGTTTAGGTATACCTAAGATTCATATCTGGGATATGGATATAGTTGAAGATAAAAATATAACTAATCAATTATATTTTGGAACACAAATAGGTATGAAAAAGACTGAAGCATTAACAGAAATAATTCATATGATCAATCCAACATGTGAAGTAAAACAACACGGTGAATATAAAGATCAATCTTTAGCAGGTTATGTATTTTTATGTGTAGATAGTATAGAACTAAGACATAACATCGCTAACATGCATAAAGATAATCCAAAGATTAAAGGTATGTTTGATACAAGAATGAGATTAGAAGATGCACAAAGTTATGCTGCAGATTGGACAGATGATACTCAAAAGAAAACATTTATTAGTTCAATGGAGTTTACAGATGATGAAGCTAAAGATGCTACTCCCGTGTCTGCTTGTGGCACGACACTGTCAGTAGCCAGCACAGTTGTATCAACAGCTGCATTTACTGTATCTAATTTTATGAATCTAATTAGAAATAATAAATGTAAAACAATGATATTCACAGATGCTTTTAAGCATACTGTTGTAACACTTTAATAATAGTATTAAACTTTAACAAGTTTGCTTTCATCTATAAAGAGAAAGTTCCACGAAGTTAGGATGAGAAGATGAAAACTGTAGAAGTTACATCAGCGATGCACTGCCAGCTAAGCTTGCAATTGCTGCATTCAGACGTCTCACCTTCTAGAAGACCCACTCAGGATACGACATGGCAACAGCAATCATACTCCGAATCCTTGAGTCTCGGCCCGATCCATCCTCCATTCATATTTTAAAGTATTATTAAAGAATAAAAAGAAAGGAGAAAGAAAATGTATATCACAAGTATAAAAAGAAATACTGGGCCAGGTAATAATAGAGCCCAATTAAATTTAATTGATAGTTTATTTGGTGAATACCAAGAACCTGATGTTATAGTAGATGCAGGTTCTTTTATTAGAACTATAACTAGAACAGCTATGAATCATGAGCTTGAAGTTCCTGAAAATTATTTTAAAAATGTTAGATATGTTAACGCTTATTTAAAACAATTTTTAGAAGAACATGACATACCAGAAATGTATTATGAATTTAAAATACCTAAAAAATCTGGTGGACTTAGAACTATTGATGCACCTAATGATGAATTGAAAACAGCAATGACTGAAGTAACAAACATGTTACGTAATAAATTCAAATTAAATACACATGATTCAGCATTTGCGTATGTAAAAAATAGAAGTGTAGTAGACGCTGTTAAAGAACATAATAAGAATGATTCAAGATGGTTTTTAAAAATTGATTTACATAATTTTTTTGGAAGTTGTAATAAAGAATTTATTATTAATCAGCTTTCACAAATTTATCCATTTGCACAACAAGCTAATACACAAGAAACACATTCAATGTTAGAAAGATTAGCAGAGTTTGCAACATTAAATGATGGTTTACCACAAGGAACACCATTATCTCCAGCATTAACTAACTGGTTAATGATTCCTTATGATTATAAAATAAATTTATTATTAAATAATTTAGTTAAACAAAATAAAATTTTAAAACAAAGATATATTTATACAAGATATGCAGATGATATTATTATATCTGCAAAAGAAAAGTTTGATTATAATATTATAGTTGAACATATTAAAAATCTATTTATGAACAGTCCATTAGAATTAAATGAAACTAAAACTAGATTCGGTTCTAATGCAGGACGTAATTGGAACTTAGGTATCATGTTAAATAAAGACAATAAGTTAACAGTTGGTCATAAAAGAAAAAGATATATCAAAGACAATGTATATTATTTTATCAAGTTTAAAGAAACTTGGGATAAAGAACAATGTCGTTGGTTATTAGGTAACCTAGCATGGTTACAAAATGTTGAACCAGATTATTATAATGGTTTATTAAACTATTATTATAATAAATTTAATATCAATGTAGTTAAAGAACTACAAAAGATTATTAAAAAATAAAAGACACTAGCATATTTGTATAAATTATGATACAATATTTGTATCAGATGGATACAGCTATAAGCTAATAAGCTATAGTGTCCCACCAATGGGGCATCACGAATATCCCGCCATGCCACCACAGAATTTCCGCAGAACGTGCTGAAATTCTGTGGACGCTCGGCAGATACTCTTTATTTTAGTAGTGTCCCTCTGTAGTATAGGAGGAATTATGCAAGAAAAATTATTAAGTAAGTCAGGGTTTGAAAGGAGAGCAGACGAAATACGATTCTGTATTTTTGTGGAGAACTTGTTGATAAAGTATAACAGAAGTGTTGAAGTCTTAGACTTAATGGGAATGTTTAGTCAATTAGCAGGTGTTACACCAACACTAATTAATAAATTAATTCAACAAGTATATATAAAAGACAGAGCTTTAATACCAAGTAAAGAAGAAATGTTAATTGTATTAAAGAAAAAGAATTTATCTATGAGACAAATAAGAGATAAAGCAGGAATACATCCTAACACACAATATAGATTGTATAGAGAAATGCAAAATAACAAAGACCAAATACCTGATATTAAACCTAGATTAAATGATGAAGAATATATAACTATTATAAAATTCATGGAACAAATTGAAAAATTCAAGGAGATATAATATGGCTAGTAGAATTATAGATATAGATTTTAGACAAGGTGAAACAGATTTAATAGATTTACAAAACAGTTTCAATGATATCGGACAAGAAGCATTGTTTATGAATCATTATGAACTAGCAGATCGTTCAGGAGATTCACCAATAGCTTGGAAGAAATTCTTAATGGATCCTAGAGTAGCCAATTATATCAATGAAGAATTAGATTTGTTAAAGAAATCTAAAGTAGCTATAATGTTAAAAGATATTGAAACAACTAAGAGCACAGGACAAGCACAGTTATTAAATACTTTGCTTAACCAAACTAAAACTGAACAAAAGAAAGATGGACCTGTATTTATATATACAATGATTCCATTAAATGAGCATGAACAACATGCTAGAAATGTGGTGACTATAGATGGCATTGACCCCTTTGAGAATAACGATGAATCAACTTCAAGTTAAAGGAACGGGTAGACACAACGGAGAAGAAGTGTTCCCATGCACAACTACATTAATGAACAAATTAAATGTAACACCAACACAAATTAAAAAGATTAATGAACAACAACAAATAGTTTTAGATAAATTAGATGCAGCAACTGAAAAAGATTTAAGACCTTATCAAATAGAAGATGTTAAATTCTTAGCTGCAAGAAAAAATGCAGGTTGCTTTAATGAACAAAGAACAGGTAAGACACCAACTATCTTACGTGTTCTAAAAGAAAAAGGAATTAAGAAAGTATTAATCGTAAGCCCAGCATCAATTATTTATAAATGGAAAGAAGAATGTGAACGCTGGGCTGAACTTCCTTGTGTTGTAGTAGATGGCAATGCTAAACAAAGACAAGCCATCATTGCAGCATGGAAAACAGGAGGTCTTGTTATTAGTTATGAATGTTTAAGAGAAACAACTAGATATAATAAAGAGAAGTGTGAGTATACTGTTACAGGTGATCTAGCATTTATAAAGAAACATAAGGATATTGAAGCCTGTATTTTAGATGAAGCACATAGAATAAAGAATCATAAATCTAAACAAGCAGAAGCTATGTTTAGTTTGTCCTATATAAATAATAAGTATGCATTAACAGGGACACCTGCACAAAATAAACAGTATGAAATATTCAGTATACTTCATTGGTTGTATCCAACAATCTTTACTGGATACTGGAGATTTATAGATTATTATTTTATAAAAGAAACTAAATGGAATGCTAATGGAGAATACATTGAGATTACAAATTTTCAAAGAGGTAAAGATAAAGAACTTCAAGAGTTTCTTAATACTATTTCCACACGCCGTTTGCGTGCGTCGGTCATGTCATGGTTACCAGCTAAAGATTATGAAATGATTAAATTACAACCGACAAAAGAACAAAAAGAATACATTAATGAATTAAAAGCAAACTTTGAAATAGGTGATGAAGAAGTTATGGCTGTTAATGTATTAGACCAACTAATAAAAGAAAGACAATTATGTTTGAGTCCAGAAGTATTAGGATTAAAAGGTAAGTCACCTAAAATAGAATGGATAAAACAATATATAAAAGATTATCCAGATAAACAAATATTAATATTTAGTAACTTTACTAAATGGTTAAAGTTATTATCTAAAGAATTAGACTGTCCTAATATGATTATAGGAGAGACAACAAAAATAAAAAGGGAACAGTTGAAAAACGATTTCCAATGTGGTAAAATAAAATTGTTACTACTAAACATCAAGGCTGCTAAAGAAGGTATTACACTAGACAATGCTAGTGTTGCTATCTTCACAGATAAATACCCGCCTGTAGGTGATATTCTTCAAGCCGAAGATAGATTTGTAGCAACAACTAAGGATAAAAAAGATATAGGCCATACTATAATTGACTTAGTTATGGCTGATACTTATGAAGAATCCATACATAAATTGCTTAAAGCAAATGCTAATGATATAGATATAATAAATAACTATATCAAGTATTTAGGAGGTAACCAACATGATTAAATTAATATTGATAAGAACCGATTGTTATTTTTAATGTCCTATTAACAGTCGGTTTTTATATATAAGAAAGGAGGAGAGTATGTTGCAAAGTATGTTTACAGTAATCGGAAGATTATTAGAAATCAACGGTAATACAATAACAATATTATGGACAGAAACACAAGAGCCACATAAAGAACACAAAGTGTTTATAGATTTATCAGATACTATCTTAGAGCATGTGAAACAATATTGTAAACACGGAGACATTATGGGAATCAAAGGATCTGTGCATAATCAAAATGCATTAGTTGCTGATAAAGTAACATTCTTATCTTCTACAAGAAATACAGAGGAGGAGGATGGAAATGATTAATAAGTTCCGTAAAGTCGAAAGACAAAAAGTCAAAGCATCTATCATGATTGAAGGACTACAAGGTAGTGGTAAATCAGGATTAGCATTAGCTATTGCTAGAGTTTTAGCAAGTGATTGGAATAAGATTTATGCAATAGATACAGAGAATCAATCACTAGATTTGTTTGATGGAATAAAACTAAATACAGGTATTAAAGTAACTAACTTTAATAAAGTAGATTTAACACCTGATGATGGTTTTGCACCAAGCAATTATATGACATTAAGAGAAGAAGCTATAGCTGATGGTGCTGAAGTAGTAATCATGGATTCTATATCTCACATGTGGAATCGTAAAGGTGGATTACTAGATAAAGTAACTGAAGCACAAGCATCTGGTTTAGATCAATATCGTAGTTGGGGCACTGATGAGAATAGAAAAGAAAAGGAATTGATATTCGATTTAGTTCGTTCACACAAAGCACACATCATAACTACAGTAAGAAGTAAAGAAAAATTCGGTATGGAGTATGATGAAACTAAAGGTAAGAACAAAGTTGTTTCACTAGGTGAACAACAAATACAACAAGAAGGACTAAAATACGAACCTGATTTAGTTTTAAGAATGGTGTCTGCAGGTCATACAGATGGAACTGCACCTGTTGCTGAAGTATTAAAGAGTCGTTATGCTATACTTAGAGTTGGTGAAGAATATGAATTCACACCAGAACTATTAAATAATTTGAAACAATATCTTGAAGAAGGTGTTGATCCAGAGTTATTATTAGCACAACAAAAAGAAGATTTAATCAAAGCAATAAAAGATTATTGCACAACTCCAGCACGTAAAAGTGTATGGAAATCATTAAAGGAATCATCTGGCTTTGAAGGTAAATTAGAGGACATGCCTTTAGAAATAATGAAACCTTTATATAAACAATTAATAGCTGATTAGGAGGAAATTATGGAAGAAGTAGATGTAGCATCAATCAATTTAAATCCTGAAGAAACTTTAAAACCAACACCAGTTGATTATAAAGATTTAACTAAACAAGATTTAATTAGATTATGTGAAGAAAAAGATTCTCATATAGAATTATATGAGTCAGAAAGAAAAACAATACAAGAAACTCATGATAAAGAAATGCAAAACTTAAATGAGTTTTATATGAAAAAGATAAATGAATTAACAAAGATAGTTAAATACTATGAAAGAAAGAAAAAGTTAATATTAGATTTATTAACAATTGAAGAAGATAAGGAGGAAAAGAAATAATGATACAATTTAATAGTTTGCCAAAAGATAAACCAAGTCAAAATAATGTGAAACCTGGTAGATATACAGCAACTGTATTTAAATGTGAAATGAGAACAGGTAAAGATTCAGGAACTGAATATCTAAATGTTTCATTCTTATTAGATGGTGGAGGATTTGTTAATGAAAACTATTTCGATAGCGATAAACAATTCCTACAATTTAAATTAGGTCAACTTCTTAAAGCATGTAAGGTTACATTAGAAGGAGAAGGAACTCTTAAAGATGTAGCTAAAGTAATCAAAGGAAAGAAAGTTATTGTTGATGTTGTAGTTAATGACAAAGGTTACGGTGCATTAGATTACACAGGAAACAATGATGGTATATATCCTGTTGATACACCAAATGTATCTGAAACAGAAGATATAGAAACACCAGAAGTTCTTGACGAAGATTTAAACCAAGCAATCGATGATGACTTTTAATGTCATTCTTTGAATATTATTTTAGTGAGTATGATTTCAGTAAGAAGGAGACAGCAGTATGTTGTCCCTTCCCACATCATACTGAAAATAATATTGAGTATTATGAAACAAATCCTAGTGCTCATATAAATAAAGAAAAAGGAGTATTCCATTGCAAGGTTTGCAACGAAGGTCTTAGTGAAATATCTTTCATAGCAAAAGTATTAGGCTGTAGTTATGAAGTTGCAACTAAGATAGCAAAACTATTTACAACTAAAGAAGACATATTCACATGGAATAATAATACTGCTATAACAAATGAGATTCATGCACTTGCAAATGAATTAGGAATCTCAGATGAAGTTATAAAAGAATTAAACATAAGCACAGAGTTAGGTGATGAGTTAGCATTCCCTGTAATTATGTATAATAAAATTGTAGATGTAAGAAGTTATAGACCAAAAGACAGAGCTAATAAAATTAGAAGTAGAGTTGGTGCAATAGCAGGGTTAGTCATACCTTTTGATTTATGGTATCCAACTGATGAAGACAAATGGACATTGATTTGTGCAGGAGAAAAAGATATGGCTGTTGCAAGAAGCCATGGTTTTAATGCAATCACATTAACAGGTGGAGAAAGAGCTCTACCAAGTTTCATCGTTCCTTTTAAAAATAGAAAAATAGCAATATGCTATGACAATGATGATGCAGGAAAAGCAGGTGCTAAAGCATTAGCAGCATATCTATATCCATATGCAAAAGAAGTAAGAGTAATTACAAAATTTCATGAAGTATGTAAAGAACACGGTGAAGATATAACTGACTTCTTTGTAAAGTATAAAGGAACTGCAGACCAATTAAAACATTATATAATTAATACACCTGCATTTACACAAGAAGAAGCTAAAGCAGAAACTGCTAAAAGATATCCACGTGTAACATTATTAGAAGCAAGTAAACCTCAACATGTTAATAGAGTTTTACAATCAAGTATACAAGTAGTAGCAACATATGAAAAAGCTATGCCTGTTCCAACAACTATTTATGCAAAGAAATTAAATGTAACAGGAGATCCTAAATATAATACAATGAAAGTTGGCGAAGAAAGAAGCTGGACTTTAAATGAAAACAATTGCCAAGATATTTTAAAATTGATAGATAATAATTTTACTGAATCTCAAATAAGAGATAACACTAGAGAGATATTACATATACCTAAAATAGAAAGAGACATTGCAGTTGAGAAGCCAACTAAAGAAACAGTTTATGAATGTAATGTAACAGATCTATTTGAAGTAACAACTAAAGACATTGCAACAATTGAGCTTACAGCATATGTCTTAAAGAAAAGACTAGAAAGTGGGAAAAAATATCTAGTCACTTATAAGTTAGTTCCACACCCATATAAAGGACAGCTACTTACAATGATTATATTAGATGCTGAAGAAGTTACAGATAGTGTATCTAATTTCGTAGTAACAAATGACGTCAAAGCACAATTAAAAAAGTTCCAAGGAATTGAAGGAACTGTGCAAGAACGAATAGATAAACTAACAGAAATGAATAAAGCATTTATAGGATATAACGGTTATAACAATTTAATACAAGCTATAGATTTAAGTTTCCATACTGTATTAGAATTTAATTTCGGAACATTTAAAAACGTTAGAGGATATCTAGATACTTTAATAGTTGCTGAATCAAGAGTTGGTAAATCTTCTACAGCAGAAACATTACAACAACTTTATGGTTTAGGTGCGTTCACATCATTAGCAGGAAATAGTGCAACAGTATCAGGTATTATAGGTGGTAGTAATAAAGTTAATGGATCATATCAAACAAGAGCTGGTTTAATTCCTATGAATCATAGAGGTCTTATTATATTTGAAGAACTTGCTAAATGTAATGCTAATCTTATTAGAGAATTAACTGATATTCGTAGTAGTAATCAAGTTAGAATTGCTAGAGTAAGTGGAACATTAACTTTACCAGCACTAGTAAGAATGATTACATTAACTAATGCAGCAAGTAAGAATGGAAAAACACGTCCAATTAGCGCATACCCAAATGGTATAGAAATATTAGAAGAACTAATTGGAACACCTGAAGACATGGCAAGATATGATTTAATGTTAGTCATGGCTGATACAGGTAGTAGAGAAGTAGATCCTTTCTGGGAAGCACCACAACCATTTGAAGTAGAAGATTATAGAACTAGAATCAGATGGATATGGAGTAGAACAGTTGACCAAGTAATTATAAGCCAAGATGTTGGTCGTTATATTATTACACAATGTAATGAACTAAATAAAATTTATGATTCACATATAAAAATATTTGGAACAGAAGCTTGGAAAAAAGTAACAAGACTAGCAATAGCTATGGCAGGTTACTTAGTATCAACTGATGCATCTTATGAAAAAATTATTGTAGATAAAGAACATGTAGATGCAGCAATAAATTATTTAAAGAGTTGTTATGATAATCCAACTTTTAAATTAAGAGAATATGTAGCAACTGAAAGAATGTATAGCACAATTGATGATGATGGTGTTGCATTATTACAAGAAATATATCAACACAATCCTAGTATATGTATTCAATTAGAAAGATTAAGTAGAACTAATAAACAAAATCTAATGGCAGCATCAGGAATAGAATCAGAAATGTATAATAAAATGATGCAAAAATTAACAGCAGGATTATTTATACAATATGACGGTTATGATATATTACCTACCCAACGATTTAGATTAGGTATGTCTAGAATAAATCGAGATGGTAACATACGTAAGGTAGGTGAACATGATGCGTAGATATAATTTAATAACAAATAAAGAACATATCTTAGAAATGATTAATGAATTTAAAAGAGTTAAACCAGATGTAATATTCTTTGATACAGAAACAGATGGTTTACATATAAGAAATTCAAAACCATTCTTATTACAATTAGGTTTTCAAGGTGATGATCTAAATATTTATGAAGTAGATAGATTGGAAACACCAGAATTGTTCAAACAAACTGTGTTAACAATGTATAAACTTGCAAGTAAATGTGAATATTTATGTGGACATAATGTTAAATTTGATTTACATATGTTAGCTAATGTAAATTTACCTTGTAATATAACTAATGTAACAGACACAATGATTCGTATTCGTGCAGCACATGATGCTTTAACTCCTGAAAATGGTGGACCATCTTTAGGATTAAAAGAATATGCTACACAATATTTAACTAGAGATGCTAAAATGCATGAGCATCAATTAGCAGCAGAAAGACAAAGTATAGCAAAAGAGTATAATGTAAAATTAAAAGCAAAAATGTATGCTGTAGATAAACAATGGACTTTAAAATATCTGGACGATTATTTTAAAGATGTTCTAAATTCTGTAGACACATTACCTGAAAATGTTAAACATATTTATTTAGAATGGTATAATGAAATACCCGAAGAAATAAGACATAACATGACATTAGGTAAAGTAGAATCAGGAGACATTCCTTATACTTTATTAAATAAAGAAACATTAAGAGAGTATGCAGCATATGATATAGTTTATACAGCAGGAATTTATTATCAAACTAAGAAAGCAATTATTGCTAGAGATACTTGGGAACAAGTAAAAAGAGAAGAAGCTGTGTTACTTCCTTGTTGGAGAATGGAACGCTGTGGATTCTATATGAATAAAGAATATATAAAAGAATCAACTAAAACAATGAGTGAATATCTATTACAACAAAGAAATAAACTTTATGATTTAGTTGGAGAAGTATTAAGTCCTTCACAAAATGCAAGGGTAAAAGATATATTAATAAATAAGTATGGAATGAACGTAGCATCAACAGGAAAAGACGCATTAGCTAGAATGTATGATGAGCTAAAAGCAACACAACCAGATGCAGAGGTTGTAAAATTTATAGGATTAATTCAAGAATTAAGAACATTAGAAAAATGGTATGCAACTTATCTTCTTAGATTAGTTAAAGAAATGAAAAAAGGAGATAGAATTTATACACAAATAAATCAAGTAGGAACTGTATCAGGTAGAGTAACATCTGACTTCCAACAATTCCCAAAATTTGGTATAAACAAAGATGATGATACACCATTGTTTAATCCTAGAAATATGATAATGATAACACCAGGATATAAAGGATTAGCATATTTAGATTACAGTCAAATAGAATTAAGACTACAAGCATTATATACAATATTAGTTGGAAGTCCAGACTTAAACTTATGTCGTGCTTATATGCCATATAAATGTAAAACAATTGTAGACGACGGTAGTATAGGATGTGGGCAGTATCAATATCATTTTGAAGATTTTGATTATACAAATCCTGAACACATTAAACACGCATATGATTGGAAATGGTATTTAGATGAAGACACATCTAAAGAATGGGTTCCAACTGATGTTCATGCAGCAACAACACATGTAGCATTTCCAGATTTAGATATGCATAGTGATGAGTTTAAGAAACTAAGAAGTAAAGTTGGAAAACGTGTAAATTTTGCAAAGAATTATGGTGCACAGTTTAATAGAATTAAAGTTATGTTTCCAGATTATGACGATGAAACAATACACCGAATAGATGATGCATATTATAAAGCATTTCCAGGTGTTAAAAAATACCATGAATATTGTTATGATCTTGTATTAACAAGTCCTTATGCAGTTAATCTATTCGGTGTTAAATATTATGGATTATCTGGACATAAACTAATAAATTGTTTAGTTCAAGGTTCAGGTGCATATTTCTTAAAAGAAAAGATATGTGCTTTAGATAAATATATTCAAGAAAATAAATTAAAATCTAGAATGCAAATGCAAATACATGATGAAATTTGTTTTGAAATATATCCAGGAGAAGAAAAACATATAGCTGAATTTAAAAAGATAATGCAAAAATTTGATGATGCATATGTTCCACTTGTTGCAGAACTTGAATGGTCTACAACAACATGGGGTGAAAAGAAGGAGGTTGAATTAGATGAAGTCTAGATACGTCCTTGCATTCGATCCAAGTGGAAACTTTAAAGAAGGAAAAGGAATTACGGGTTGGTGCTTATTAGATACAGAAACAAAGAAAGTAGCCAAATTTGGTTATATATCTGCAGCAATGTATCCTCATCAACAAGCATATTGGGATGCACATATAACATTAATTGATAGCTTAGCAGGTTATGCACCAGCAATCGTCGTAGAAGATTATCTATTATATTATAATAGAGCAGATAATCAAATTAATAGTAGATTAGAAACACCACAACTTATAGGTGTGATTAAATATGAGTGTTATAAAAGGGGGATAACAGTTAATATTCAGACTGCAGTGTCAGTTAAAACAAGATGGAGTGACGACACATTAGTAAGAAAAGGATATCTTAAAAGACAAGGACGTAGTTATTATATTGGTGGCGTTCTTGTATCTGATCATATAAAAGATTCAATAAGACATGCAGTTCATTTTGCTACATTTAGAAGGAGTTAGTATGAAAGTTTATAAAATTTATATAACTAGTTTAATTGATAGTAAATTAAAAGTAGAACAAATCTGTTCTACAACTAATAGACATACTGCCCTTCTTGCCTATGAAGGCGCTGTAGTTGGAATGAGATATCATCTAAAAAATAAACAATATAGAGAAATAAGTTTTAAATATAAAACAGATTTTACAAATGATATGAATAAGATTACTATAATAATTAAGGAGGAATATGATGCAAGAAAAGATTATAGAAAAAGGAATTTTAGATATCAAAATAAAAGATATAAATAAAATGTCTGAAGAAGAATATGCATTAGCTAGAAAAGATTCATTTGGTGGTTCTGACAGTTCTGTATTATGTGGAGTAAACTTATATAAAAGTATGGAACAACTAATAACAGAAAAGAAATCTAAATTCTTAACTGAAGAAGAAAAAGAAGTTGGTAAGAAACCTGTTGTTATAAAAGGTAGAGAACTTGAACCAATTATTCTTATGAAAGCAGAAAAAGAATTAGGAACTGAAATATGTAAGCCAACAGATATGTATGTATTTAAAGACACACCTTGTTTAACTTTAAACTTTGATGGAGTTACAGAAATCGGTAATGATTTAATACCTATAGAAGCAAAACTTGTAAGTAAATGGGGAGAAAAATATTATAATAAATCAAAAACTATTGAAGAAAATAGAGAAGTTGAAATGCAAGTTGAAGGTTCTACTTTAGAAGAACATATAAAAAAGAAAGCATTACATATTGGTATCCCACCATATTACTACACACAATGCCAACAAGAAATGATGGGATTAAATGCACCTTATTGTTATCTTGCATGTCAATTTGATGATTCATGGACATTTAAAATGTATCTAGTTAAAGCAGATCCTTATGTCCAAAATATGATTAAAGTAATTGCAGATAAACATAAAAATGAAATATAAAAGAACGCTCATAGCGTTCTTTTTTTATGGTCGCACAATTTTTAAATAATTCTTTTGATGATTAAATGATCTCATTGCACGAAGTATTTTAACTTTAGTTAAATATTCAGGATCCATTAGTGTTGTTCCAAACTGATTTAGATTTAATGAACTTAATAATCCACGATTATGCCACCATCTATAATCTCTTGCATAGAATTTTTTAGTATAACGTTTCATTAGATTTGGATTCTTTTTAATACGAGGATATTTAGTCCATTGTGGTCTAACATATCTTGTATAACGTCTACCACCGTGTGTATAAGTTGTATCTCCAGGGCTTTTAATTGTGGAAATAATAGATGGAATTAAACTTCCTTCATCGCTTTGTGGGTCTGTAATAAATGCTGTAAACCTTTTTAGATTTTTTAATTGTGTATTAATAGGTATTAAAGTATTATAATCTGGATTGTTTTCTGTAGCAAAATCTAAAGGAATACGTAAGAAAGGATTTAATCTATCAACTATACTTGTAACTGGTTGTGTATAAAGTCCTAACATATCAAACACAGAAGGACTAAGTTTAATAATATATTTTCCTAGTCTTAAATTACCTGTCATAGCATGGTAAGCTAAGAAGTTTGTCTTCTTTAGTTCTTCATAGGTATATTCACCGTTGTTCCAACTAGCTGTTTCAGCATCCATTAAAGTTCTTAATAGCATAGGATTTTTAGAAAGACCATCTGTTAAATAATAACTTAAGTTATTTATTGGGAATGTAGAGAACCAGAATATCTTTTCACAAAAATCCATTAAAGTAGGTTTAGCAGTATAATCAAAGTGTGTTTTAACAACTCTTTTAACTGCTTCATTAATAGTACTTCCTTTGTCTAACATACCTAGGAACAAACCAAGACGCGCTGTTTGTTCAATGCTATCGTTAACATTGTTTAAAATATGTATTGGTGACCATTGTTTTTTAAATACTAAATCTGTATACCATTTTTCCCAAACAGATCTAATATCTGAAACACTGTTGTATTCTTCTAAATACTCTGCAAAAGCTTTTGAATAACCACCACTTGCTGGTGTATTCACAAAGAAATCAGTTAACAAATAACAAAATTGTTCTTCTTTAGAATAATTTTTTAATACTTCAAACAATGTTTCTTTATTAAATGTTTTGTGTCCTGTTGCTTCTAGAACTTGTCGTTGGATATCGTTATGAAACTTTAACATTTTAATAGCTGTGTAGTTATACTTCATTGCTTTTGTGAACCCAAGTTCATTTATATTTTTATAACCTAATGAATCTGCTGCATTACGGAATGGAAAACCAAGTGTTAATAAATCAAAACTTTTATAAGTCATCATAACAATTCGTTTATAAAGTCCCCAAGCAGTATCATCAAGTCCTTTATAATTTATAGTTAATTTAGCCCCTCTGTAGATGGAATCGGGTAAGAGAATTGCCTTACTTTCTATTGCTCGATTCAAACTAGCGCGGTCATATATTTTGTATTCAGCAATATGTGGGCGTCCATCTGCTGTTTCTTTTAACACTGCTGCTTTAAAATCTCCAGATTTGAAAAATGATGCTATAGATTCATCTGTTTCGTCTTTGAACATCTCCTTAAGGATTCCAGTACTTAATATATAACGTTCATTAAAGAATAATGATGTGTACTTTGTAACTCTGTTACTACGTAGTATGAACGCGGTTAAACCTGCAAGAGTGTTACGTGTAATAGACTGACTGTGTGTAACTATTTTTTCTCCTGGTTTCTGATAAAGATTTTGAACATGGTCTAAGGCATCATAGCCACCAATGATTGTGTTATTAAGTCTTGAATATCCTTTATTGAAGAAAGTATTATAACCATTAACATTCAATTTTTGATACAATTTTTGTTCCTGTGCATTTCCAAATACGTCAGCTAAGTCTGGGTTATCTAATAAGTTTTGCCATAAAGTATCTGATAAAGCTTCAATAGGTGTAACTTCTAAAGGTATCTCCATATTCTCTATGTTTAAAAAGTCTTTGTATTCATCAACTAAAGATTCTAGACTATTTACAAATATACCTCTTCTGCTATCTTCTGTAAAAAATACATTTCTATTATCAAAGTATGTTAAATTATAAACTAATTTATCTGCTTTGATAGTTTCTCCAACAGGTCTTATAATTATAAGATCGTCTTTATAAAAACGTTTAAGACCTACATCAGCTAGTTCTTTATCAGTATATGGGAATGGATTTTTAATGCCTGTCCAATAAATGCTACCATCTTCTGCGATGTGTTTTATAATATTATTATTATAGAAAATAATTGCACCAGGTGTGTTAACATCTATATAACGTGCTAATTCTTTAGGAGTCATTTGTGAAACAGCAATGGCTCTATTAGCTGCATTCTCATAATATATTTCTTTTAATAAATGATAGTCTTTAGGATCACGAACAAAGAACTGTTCTAATTGTTGTATTCTTGTAAAGATATCACTACTTGCACGTACTTCACGTTTTATAAAGTTAGCAATAGCATCTTTGTATTCTTTAACACCTTCAATACTATTTGGTAATGATTTTAAAGTTATGTCTACATAGTTTTTAACTTCAGTAAATTGAACGTTAGACATTAAATCTATAACATTATCAAAAGCATAGTCATTTATATATTCTTTATCACTAACTATTTCTTGTAACATTGTACCAAGTTCACTAAATGTTTTAGATTTTTCTTCTATAGATTTTGTTTTTATATTGTGTAATATATTATTAAAAGCTCTTGCGTTTCGTTTACTAAGACTTCCACGTGTCACTTGTTCCCAATAGTAGATTTGTAAAGGATTTAAACTTTCAAAATAAGTTCTTGCGTCTGTCATAGCAAATAATGCTTCAGAGCGTCCATATGTACGAATAAGTGCTTCACGTATTTGTGCTATATGTTTTTGATCTTGCATAAGTTTTTCATCTATATCTGTAATAATGTGATACTTTTTAATTCCTGCTAAACGATCTGTTAACATTAAGTATTCAGAGTTAGAACCAATAAACATTTTTCGATTAAGATTAAATTGTTTTTCTATTTCTTTGTTAACAAATCTTTTAACTGAATACATTTCAGAAGCAACAGAAGCTTCCATTAAGTTTTGTGATAGTTTATCTTGTAAGACTTGACGCGTTGCATCGTGATATCTTACATAAGATATTAGATCTTCATTCTTTGTAGCAATTTCATTTAAACTTTCTTCTGTAGCATCTGCAAATTTTTGTAAGTAAGTCATAAGTGCTTCATATTCACCATATGCTTGTGCTGGTATTCCTTTTCCAATGATTGTGTTTTTATAATATTGTACAAGTCTTTCTATATTTGAAATTGTTTCATGACTGTACATACTATAAATAACGTGGTCAGCATTTGTAAGAACATTTATATCATCTAAATAAGTATTCAACATATATTCAGTATTATCCATAATCTTATCCATAAGACTTCTTATTGTTTGTAATTGTTTTATAGCGTCGAGTGTTGCACGATATTCCATTGCAATTACATCAACACCAGGGGCTATAACATCTTCATTAAATATATGACTTAACTCATGATAATATACAAAAAGTTGAGCATCTCTATCTGTTTTAATTAATGTATGTAAATAGTCTTCTGTATAACCAGCAGCTGCTAACTGTTTAAATACTTTTTGTTTTTGTAAAGAAGTTTCAGTAGCTGTATTACCTTTTATATAATCAAAGAATTCAGATACAGTAATATGTTTTTTAATATTAATTATTTTACGTTGAGTATTTGTACGTGCAAGTGCACCATTAACAAAATCATCTACAAAACTAACACGTGCGTATTTGTTATCAATAGGGAATATATGATACTCAATATTATAATTAATAAAATCTAGCATTTGTTGAACTATTTTACTATCATCGGTTATCTGTTGTATAGTAAAGTTGCTATTGTTTTTAATAGCATCAAACACAACTGTTTTAATATATCTTATTTGTTCTTTTGTTAAATCAGGTACTAATATATCTGTATTAAATATTTTTTGTGCAGCAGTAAACATATCTATCTGTACAATAGTTTCACGAAGTGCTTGTGATAAATTTGCAAGATGTGCATCATCGTAAATTTGTAACAGATTTGGAATAATTCTAGTTCTTAATTCAGACTGTGGATTCATTAGCATGTGCATCATTTCTTTAAAATCTTTGTCTTCGGTTAATGTTAAATGCTGATTAAAAATATCATACATACCTTTATAAGATAATTGAACTTTTACAAACTGATCTACATCATCGATATAATCGGCTAAATCTATTTTAAGATCATCTGATAATAGCACATTATAAAGTTCTTTAGTATTATTTAAAAAAGATCCAACTTCTTTTGCAATACTATTATCTAGTGCTTGACTATATGTTTTGAAAACATTTGATAGGTTATCAATAGTTTTTGCATTGAATTCTAACATATCATACCATTTAAGAATATTCATTGGTAGTGTTTTGCCATTAGTTAGCGCATCTACAAAATTATTAGTTAATTCTATAAACTGTGTTTGTGCTAATAATAAATCAGAAAAATGTTCTGAGTAATCATCTAAAACACGTACACCACCAATATCAAACCACGTTTGTATATTTGTTTCAAGTACATCTGTGTCTATAAATTGTGTTTGTCTTAATAAACTTTTTAAATAAGTGTATGCTTGATCTTCATTTAAGTGTTGCGAAATTCTTGCAACAGCTTCTGTTATATTATTTACTTGATATTTTAAATACTCTTCATAAGTTGTATTACCAAGTTCTTTTAATTCCTTTTCAAAAAAAGTTTTTAAAGCAGTTATTGGTTTGCTGTCATTATAACTTTTACTAGTTTGTAAGAAACTATTTAACATTTCATCATCAAAAAATGCAGGACTATCTTGTGTCTTTTTTATAATTCTTTTTAAAACGTTTTCATAGTTTTTATAGCTGTCTTTATTATTAAGAACATCAGCAATTTGTTTATAATTTTTGATATTTATACCTAAATCATCTATTAGTTGTTTAATTAAAACACGTTGTTGAAAAGGAATACTATCACTGTTTATCATTACTTTCTTAATAAAAGCAGGAAGTTGACCAATACCATAATGTACATTGTTATAATTTAGTATTTGATCATTTAATAATTCTAACTTTTTTGTAAAAGTTATTTTATTTTTTAAATGGTTTAGCACACGATTAATCTGTGTTGTGTTTGTAATATCAAGTGTTTTTAATTCTGCTAATCTTATAATAAGAGGCGCCACTGACATTTGATTTAAAAATGATTTTTCTGCAACCGTTAAAGACATTTCTTTAATTGCTGGATTACGATGTAAAGCAAGCCAACGAATAAACATTGTGCGTAGTT
>Ga0247609_10000630_pt1 | contig 47487 bp, 32 predicted proteins | sample 172DNAGHGlowgp2_FD_193487 | JGI IMG/M metagenome (GOLD analysis project Ga0247609, IMG submission 193487) | Sheep rumen microbial communities from Palmerston North, Manawatu-Wanganui, New Zealand - 1728 DNA GHGlow gp2 | ecosystem: Host-associated > Mammals > Digestive system > Stomach > Rumen ... | reverse complement strand
GCTTTGCACATAGAGTTCGCCCTCCTCGTCCTGCAGCGCTGTCATGAGCGGTGAATTATAGACGCGCTCCATGGCCTGCTCAATGGAGCAGCCAGTATCTTCTATTACGTACTTCACCAACTCGCTTAGAGCATAGTCGGTGAGGTAAGTGGCTATCTGGTGGTGGGTGGGATGGTTCATAGAGCTTCGACGTTTGTTTTGCGGAGGAAGAGCAGGGCCTGTTCCGTTCCGAAATAATATTGTTGGTCGAGATATCTGTCCTGAAGCTGGGCTGCAGCCTGTTCAGGTGTGTAGATGCCCTCACGGAAGTTTGTGAGCTGGAGTACAACGCCGTCGTCGGCTATCGGACCGATGACAATGTCGTAGTCGTGAATGGGGGCGATGGTCTTTCTGTCGCGGTTGGCATCCACGAATATAAGCCATTCTACGCAGGCTTTCTCGGGGAATATCTTCACTTTCAGGCCAGAGCACAGGGCTGCGTCGTCCATCTCGTAGGTAATCAGCGTTGCTGTGCCTCCGAAGAGCCGTGCCTTCTTTTGTGCCATGCGAATGGCAGTCGTTCTGTCGGGAGTAAGGTAAAAGCCCTTGCCGAAGTCCTTGTAGCGCAGGCCTCGGGTGAGGTCTATCGTGTCGATGTCTGCATTAGTGCCGTGATAGAGTGTCATGCCAGTGCCCCTCCATTCTTTTGACAGACAATAAGCAGGTCGTCAATGGTCTCGTCCATCGACTGTAAGTGCTCCACGTCGTAGAACTCAATCAGAAACGCCAATCCCTTGTGTTTGTGCAGATAGCGGAACGCAGCTTGCCGAGTCATGGAGAAGCGACGGCCAAAGGCGTTGATGCACGCCGTCAAGAATGGAATCTCGTACTTACTCATCTGTCGTTTGTTTAATAAAGTTGTACTATCGACTGCAAAGATACGAAACTTTTGCCAATCTCGTATCTTTTCTGACGTTAAATTCATTGTTCCCCTTTTTTTCAGTGCAGTCCTTTCTTCGTTTGGCAGACTATACAGATAGAAACCAAACTAAAAGAATATGTACGGACTGAAAGATTATGCCCCACATACCAACTGATCAGCGAGATACAAATAAATAAAGAGGTGTAGTGAGAAAAAAATGGCAAAAAGCTTGCATTTGGCGTGCAGATTTTGTATCTTTGCACCCAGAAAGCGCCCATTTTATCGGTGTTTTTCACCTGATAAGTTACACCCCGGTCTAACACCTCGTTAGACCGGGGTGTAATGTTATGTTAGACCCGGGTCTAACGACCAACGATCTGGCACTTCGTCGAGAGAGAATTGGCACATCGACATCAAAGGACTGGCAGATCATCGAAAAAGGATGGGCAGATTGTTGTCAGAAAAATGCCTATTTCATCAGGTTTCTCGGGTGGTGCTGCAGTATTTCTTCGCGCAGGGTGGTCATCGAGACGTGGGTGTAGATTTCGGTGGTGCCTATGGACTCGTGACCGAGCAGGGCCTGGATGACGCGAAGGTCGGCTCCGCCTTCCAGTAGGGCGGTGGCGAAGGAATGGCGCAGGGTATGAGGTGAGATGGTTTTCTTGATACCCGCCTCCTCAGCCAGTCGCTTGAGCATGATGAGTATCATGGTGCGTGTGAGGTGGGCACCGCGCCGGTTCAGGAAGACGTAGTCCTCTTCGCCCTTTTTTATGTCGAGTGTGCTACGCCACGGCAGGTAATTCTCGATCTCATGCAAGGCACGCTCGGAGATGGGCACCAGTCGCTCCTTGCTGCCCTTTCCCAATATGCGAACATAGCGCTCGTCTTTGTAGATCTGCGACCATTTCAGGTTGACCAGTTCGGAGACGCGCAGGCCGCAGGAGAACAGCACCTCGATGATGGCGCGGTTGCGATGACCCTCGGGTTTAGAGAGGTCGATGGTGTCCTCGAGCTGGTCCACCTCCTGCAGGGTGAGAAACTCAGGCAGGTGTTCGCCCAGCACAGGCGATTCCAGGAGCTCCGTGGGGTCGTCCTCCATATAACCGTCGATGACCAGGAATCGATAGAATGAGCGTACACCACTCAGTATGCGGCACTGCGAACGGGGACCGATGCCGATGTCGTGGAGGGTGGCAGCAAACTCCTGCAGATCGGAGAGCACAGCCTCAGTGGGATGTTTGCCTTCTTCCTCGAGAAACTGCAACAGTTTGTCGACATCGCGGATATACGCATCCAGCGTGTTTGGCGATACCGAACGCTGTAATTTCAGGTAGCGAACATACCTCTCCTTGATTTTCTCCGATTCTTTTTTGGTGGTTTCCATTTTATTTTTGTATTTTTGCAGGCAAAAGTAATCATTTTTTTTGAATTATGAAAATTCTAATCGTTAATGGCCCCAATCTGAACCTGCTCGGAAAGCGTGAGCCCGGCATCTACGGCTCTTCATCATTTGATGACTTTCTGCCACAGTTGAGGGCAAAGTATCCCGATGTAGAGATAGCATACTATCAGAGTAACGTGGAGGGCGAACTCATCAACAAGATGCAGGAGGTGGGCTTCTCGTATGATGGCATCGTGCTCAACGCCGGTGCTTACACTCATACCAGTGTGGCTCTTCACGACTGCATCCGTGCCATCACCACGCCTGTCATCGAGGTACATATCTCCAACGTGCACCAGCGTGAGGAGTTCCGTCATCATTCCTTCATCTCATCGGCCTGCAAGGGTGTCATCTGCGGCTTCGGTCTCGACAGTTACCGGTTGGCAGTGGAAGGGATTCTTTCATTGAACATTGAACATTGAACATTGAGCATTGAACATTGAACATTGAACATTGAACATTGAGCATTGAACATTGAACATTGAGCATTGAGCATTGAGCATTGAGGATTACATACTGAGCCATATTGAGCCGGAGCCGGAGTATCTGTACCGGCTCTATCGCGCTACCAATATCTATATGCTCCACGGGCGTATGGCGAGTGGTCATCTGCAGGGACGGTTGCTGAAGATGTTGGTTGAGATGATACGTCCGAAGCGCATCCTCGAGGTAGGCACGTTCAGCGGCTATTCGGCTATCTGCATGGCAGAGGGCTTGGAGGCTGATGGCAGGCTCTATACCTTTGAGATCAACGATGAACAGGAGGAGTTCACACGGCCCTGGATTGAACAGTCGCCGGTGGCCGATAAGATAGAGTTTATCATCGGCGATGCGATTACTGAGGCACCCAAGCTCGGCATTACCTTCGACCTGGCGTTTATCGATGGCGACAAGCGCACCTATATAGAGACCTACGAGATGGTGCTCTCCATCCTTCGTCCCGGTGGTTTCATCCTTGCCGACAACACGCTGTGGGACGGTCATGTGGTAGATCCTGCCTACGACCGCGACCATCAGACACAGGGCATCGAGCGTTTCAATGACTATCTGGTCCATGATGCGCGAGTGGAACATGTCATCCTGCCACTGCGCGACGGACTGACTTTGATCCGGAAGAAATAAATTTCGGAATTTCGGAATTCCGAAATGTCGGTATAACGGAATAACGGAATAACGGTATAACGGTATAACGGAATAACGAAATCATCGGAAATCATCGAAAAAAAGCCTGCCCTCAGTTGAGAGCAGGCTTTCATTATCAATTATCAATTGTCAATTATCAATTATTAATAATCTTCTTGCCGCTGATGATGTTGACACCCTTCTGAGGACTTGTCAGGCGCTGACCAGCGAGTGAGTAGACAGTGTCTTCCGGGCCATTCTTCTGGATGTTGCTGATAGCACTGGTCTCAGAAACTTGAACCGTTGCTGAGGCCTCACTCAGACCACCCATCTCGTTGGCAGCACGTACACTGTAAGTACCAAGCTCCTTGGCAGTAAAGGTAGGTTCAGTGGTGAAGGCCACCACCTTGCCATCCTTGCACACAGCCCAGAGCAGAGCGTAGTTGCTGCCATCCCATGTCACCACGCTGCCATTGGCTGCCACGTTGGTAGGCACAGGAGCCTGCTCGGTGAGGAGCGTGGGCTGCCAGTTGTCATCCTGTCCCATCACCACCTCGAGAGTGTGGGCGGCAGCCTCTTCAGCCGTCAGCACGGGGTTGTTGGTCTCCGTACGACGGTTGGTGTAGTTGTCGCCATCCTTGCTGTCGTAGGCATCGTAGGTTGTCTTGCGGCCACTGAGGTCTACTGGCTGACCATTGCTGGTGTGCGAGCCGTATTCAGCGAAACGCTTAGGATAGCCACCGCTCATCTCGTTCCATCCGGCAGCAGAAGGTACTACCTCCATCTCAGTGTCGATGAAGAGTGCGATAGGCGTGCCCTTACCCCACGGACGTCCGAGGGTGTAGGTGCCGTCAACCTTACTGTTGTCCCCTACAATCTTACAGCTCTGGAAGATATAGCCATACTTCTTAGGAACGGAAGGCACGGCGAGATAGCCACTGGCCACCTGGCGCAGTGTCACCTTATTATAGTAGACGTCGCCCTTGCCGCAAAGGAAGTCGGTACGTCCGCGCAGCACGCCACCCTCGAAGTAGAACTTACCATTGGAGTTGTTGCTCACGTAGGTATCCTGATAACCCCACAGGCAGGCATCCTTGAAGATGGTGCGGTTCGACTGGTCGTTGACGGCGATATCACGTCCGTGTGCATCACCCATAGAGGTCTTGATGGTCAGGTTCTGGAAGTAGCTGTTCTGCCCTTTGATCTGCAGCACGTCGCCCTTGCCGATACCCTCGAGTGGACATGCTGTTCCGAAACCATTGTCCCATGTAGCAGGAGGTGTCACGTTGGTGATGACCACACCCTCGATGCTCTCACCGATGAAACTGGTGTTGGCTGCTGTCAGGACAGAGGTGGCGTTGTCGTAGGTGTTGCCGTCGCCGCCAGTCACTGTCCCTGCGGGATGGAAGACGTAAGGCTCGGCACTATCCTTGATGAACACACGGAAGCGGGTGGTCTTCGACTCACGTCCATTTGCGGCAGCCAGTGCGTCGTCGATGGTACCGTCATCGGGAACGATGAAGTCGTAGAGTGCCTTCTCTACCGTGGGTTTGTTCATCGTGGTGAATGCGATGGTCACTGCCTCAGCACTCTTGTTGCCCGAGCGGTCCTGTACGTAGCCGGCAGGCAGCGTGAAGGTGTAAGGCGTGTTGTAATCAAGGTTCTTATAGTCGAAGCTTACTGAGCGGCTGTTCCATGTCGGGGTGAGTTCCTTACCGGCGAGCATCACCTTCTCGTTGCTCTGTGCCGTCTCGATACGTTCGTCGTAAGAGATGATGATCTTACCCGATGCGCTGACACCGGTCGCATTGTTAGCCGGTACGGTAGCGGTGACCACGGGAGCCACCTTGTCGGCCACTACCTCAGCAGTACCTAGTACGAAGACATTGCCTACGCCACACTCTGAGTTGCTGGTATAGTCCAGTCCATCGAACTGCTTGTCGAAAGCGTATTTGTCTGACAGCATTGCCGTGCCTTCACCCGTGATGCGGATGATGACCTGCTCAACGCCGATGGCGTCATCGGGCAATACAAACGATAGGGGCGTCACGGTGTTGGCCGTCATCTCCCAGTTCTGTGCGAGGGCTTTCCATTCCGTGCCATCCGTGCTGTAGAGAGCCTTCCATTCCTTGTTGGCCATGTTCTTCGCAGCCATGTCACCCGTGAAGGTAGCAGTGGTGAAGCCCTTGGTAGAGAACTGATACTGGAAGGCGATATCGGTAGAGCGGTAGCCGTTCTGATACAGACCGTTGATCTGACTCAGCACCACGCCCTTACGATTGCGCACCACGGGTGTGCCCCCATCCTGTGTGAAGGCCAGTGATCCGTCCTTCATCTTCACAACACACGACTTCGCATTGCGTTCCGTGTCCCATGCCTCGTCAGCTGCGAAGGGATAGCCCGCTGTGGTAGAGTAAGCATAGCTCTCCACCTTGCTGGCGTCAAAGACAGCGATGAAGTCCTGCACCTCGTAGTTGGCTATCAGTTCCATGTTGCCATTGACGGTCAACTGACGCTCAGCCTGTGCGTTGGCATTCTCGTTCTGGTCGGTCCACTGCATGAACTTCAAGATCTTTGATTCGTTGGCAACGGCAGTAATTACCGTGCCGGCCTCGTACTGTCCATCATGGTCATTGGGTGTCAGTGTGATGCTGCCCATCGAGAGGTCGGCATCATTTGTTGTCTTCGTGGTCACCTGGTAGATCTCCACCTTCTCAAAGACAGCTTTCATGGTCTTCTCGGCATCCATCGTCACCGTGGTCTCGGCATCGGTGGCTACGGTCTTGCCTTCGCCATCCTGCCACTCCTTGAACTTATAACCGAAGTTCTTCGTGGCCTTCAACTTCACCGTGGTGCCCTCCTTGTATTTCTCCAGTTCGGGCTCACGACTGATAGAGCCAGCCTCTGCGGGATCTACAATAGTGGTCAATGTGTATTTCGTCACCTGAGCGGCAGCACCTACCAGAGTACCCTCGATGACGAGGTTAGAGAGTCCCATGTTCTTGGTGTTTCCCAATCCCAGAAATGAGAATTTTACCTTTAGGGGATTGTCAGCGGTAGCGGTAATGCCGTTCACCTCTTCGCTGAATGACTTAATGGTCAGGCTCTTGCCGCCACGGTTCACACCGGCATTTGACACCAGCACCTGTTCGGTGGTGCCAGCCTCTACTGCTGCAGTGATGGTACCGCCGTCGGTGCCATAGCGTGCTGCCTGAAAGCTCACCTTGGAGGGCACGAATGTGAAACCATCCTCGGGAGTGAGGGTCAGTGTCAGTGTGTTGTCAGCACCGGCAGCTGATGGAAAGGAACTGCCTGTGCCATTGTAAATCTTGGTCTGGGTGATATTGGCTTCACCCGAAGCACCCTGATAGCTGTTGGTACCCTCTACAGTAAGAGCACTGCCTGCTGTCCAGTTCTTGCCTGCAAAGCCGGCGCTCAGTTCGTTGGGGTCGAACACCACGTCGTCGTCTTGATTCAGTCCGCCCTTGTCGAGTTTATAGGTGATGGAACCCTGGATGTTCACACCGGCAGCGTCTTTCGACTGTCCGCTGACCACCACATCCTCGATGCAGAGCCACTTGCCTGTAGCATTGCTGGTGTACCAAGGATAGACGCGAATCAGCAGTTGGTCGCCATCTTCCAGGTTGATGACGGGTGTAGCCTCCACCTCGTTCATCACACCGCTGGCCATAGAGTTCGGCGAGTAGATGGTGGTACGTGTGGTAAAGCCGTCGGTAGAGTAGTAGACGTGGCAGCGCAATCCTCCGCCTCCATGGCCACCCACCTTCATGGCGATGCTGTTGATATTGAGTTTCTGTCCGTCAGGCGCCGTCACAGCGAACTGCACGTACTGATTGGGCGAGTCGTCCTCGGCCTTTACCCATGCGCCACCCTCGCTGGTGCTCACCATGAGACCCTTCTGACTGTTGTTGCCATACTTCACCATGCCTTCCACTTTCGCGCTTGCAGCGTTGGCACTGCCATCAACGACAGCGTCGTCATTGGCAGTAAGTGCCCATGTAGCAGTGAACGGTGTGCCGCCACCCAGTTCGATGCCGTTGACACTGACATTAGCCACCACCGACTTCGAGCCGATAGTAGCCGTGATGGTGCCATTGAAAGCACCAGCAGCCGTCACGTTCACCTTGGCATAGATAGACTTGATGAGCGTACCGTTTTCATAGTTCACAGAGAGGCTGTTCTGCCAGTTCTGCTTGTCGGTAGAGAGGAGGATGCCCTCCGATGCGGTGATAGTGACCGTGCCTGTTGCGGGGTCGAGTCCCAGTCCGCTCAGTGTCAGTTCCTTCATGCCCGACTGTCCCACGTAGATGTCGCCTATCTCTGCAGCAGCGGGGTTGAATGACATATCAGTAGGCACCACGATGTTATCCGCCAGGATGCCCTGTTCCTTCATCAGTTGGGCGCAGAGGCGTGCAGCGGTCAGCGCACCCGTGGTGTTGTAGTGGGTGTTGTCTTTCTCTCCGCCCTTGTCAAAGAGAGCTGCATAGCACTTGTCGTAGGTGCCATAACTCTCATAGAGACTCTTGGTGGCAGACGTCATGTCAACGAAGGTCACTCCCAGTTCGGTAGCCAGCTGCATCATCTGGTAGCTGTAGTCCATCGAGTGGTTATCGGCTGGTACCTTCTGTGCCGTTAAGATCTGTCCGTCGACGATAGCGTCATACTTGTCGCCCAGGTCGTGACGACCGGCACGGGTGATGGGTGCAGCGCCATTGGTGAAATAGCAGCGGCAGACAGCCGATACCAGCACAGGCGTAGCGCCTTTGGCCTTCACCTCGTTGATGATCTGTGTCAGACAAGCCTTGTAGGTTGTCGATGGCACGGTGCCACGTCCGTCGCTCTTCACGGCAGCCGCATTGGTGGCATCGCCCTTAGAGGTGTAGTACTCCTGCAGTTCCAGGTTGTCCATGCCGTTGTACTTCTCATCGTTGTGAGCAAACTGTATGAGCACGTAGTCGCCGGCTTCCACGTTGTTCTTGGCATTCTGCCACAGTTCGTTGTAACCGCCACGCGAGTCACGTCCGCCCTTGGCATAGTTTACCGACGTCCATCCATTGGTAAGGAAGTTACCGAAGTACATACCCCAACCGCGTGTGTTGGTCGTCTGCTCATCATAAGGTGCCATCGTCGAGTCGCCGAGCGTGTGCACCTTCTTGGCTTGTGCTGTCGTAGCAAATGCCAGACAAGCCATTGTCAGTAGCAAAAATAGTTTCTTCATTGATTATAGTAATTGGTTAGTATTTTTTAAAGTTCATAGTTCATAGTTTTGAGTTCATAGTTAATTGTTTTCGTGTTGTTTCCAGTATTTCCAGCAGTTCGTCCATCTTCTCTGCCCGTAGCATGGCGATGCGTGTCTGTCGGAAGTTGGGGATAGCCTTGAAAACCGGTGTGGCAGCCAGGTGGCGACGTGTATGTAGGATGCCCCTATACTCGTCGATGCGCTCCACGTTGATACGCAACTGTTCCTCGAGCACATCAATCTTCTCGTCGAGGGTCAGTGGCTTACGGCTGAACAGCCAAGGACATCCGAATGTGGCTCGTCCCACCATCACGGCATCCACACCATAAGTATCGAAGGCACGGTCGGCATCGTCGAGCGACTTGATATCTCCGTTGCCGATGATGGGGATATGGATGCGTGGGTTGCGCTTTACCTCACCGATAAGTGTCCAGTCAGCCTCGCCGGTGTACATCTGCGCACGGGTACGACCGTGAATGGTCAGTGCCTGAATGCCACAGTCTTGCAGTTGTTCTGCCAGGTCGGTGATGATGAGTTGCTCGTCGTTCCAGCCCAGTCGGGTCTTCACGGTGACAGGCAGTTTCACGGCATCGACGACCTTACGTGTAATCTCCAGCATCTTTGGGATGTTCTGCAACATACCTGCGCCGGCACCCTTGCCTGCTACCTTCTTCACCGGACATCCGAAGTTCAGGTCGATGAGGTCGGGTCCGGCCTGTTCCACTATCCGTGCAGCCTCGACCATTGCCTCCACGTCGCGTCCGTAGATCTGTATGCCCACAGGCCGTTCCTCATCACTGATGATGAGTTTCTGTTGGGTTGACTTTACGTCGCGTATCAGTGCTTCTGCGCTGACAAACTCCGTGTACACCATAGCCGCTCCGAACCGTTTGCACAACAGTCGGAAACCGATATCCGTTACATCCTCCATGGGTGCCAGGAATACCGGGCGCTCCCCAAGTTCTATTTGTCCAATCTTCATCGAAGATGATAATATGTTTGCAAAAATACGCTTTTTATATTAAAAAGCCAAAAATAACTATAAGAAAAAACTCAATTTGTTTATTTCAGCAGATGATACGTGCCTCCAGCCAGTGGTCTCACGATGCCCTTCATCTCCATCTGGAAGAGTAGGGAAGTGAGTCGGCTGATGGGTGTGTTCGTCTTTGCCGCCAGTTGGTTCAGGGCCAGGTCGCCAAGTTCATTAAGTGCTTTGACGATACCCTGTTCCTCATCCGACAGCTCTGGAAAGAGGTTACGCTCAATGCCTTTGTTGATTGCCTCTTGCCGCTGTGCATCCGTCTGCCATCCCATAGCCTCCACGAAGTCCTCAGCCGAGGTGATGAGCTGAGCGCCATTGTCGCGAATCAGTTGGTTGCATCCCTCGCTATAGGGTGCCCCTATGGCTCCCGGAAAGGCAAAGACAGCGCGGTCGTAGTCCTGTGCGATGTGCGAGGTGATGAGGCCTCCGCCCTTGGCAGCCGATTCCACCAGGATGGTAGCATCTGTCATGCCAGCCACGATACGGTTGCGCTTCACGAAGTTCATCTTATCGGCCCGTGTCTCCGACATATATTCCGTGAGCAGTCCACCCTGTTGTAGCATCTGTTTCGCCGTGTCGCGATGGGCAGAAGGGTACAACTCATCCAGTCCGTGTGCCAGTACCCCCACCGTCTCATAACCGTTTTGCAAGGCATGCCGATGCGCACAGATATCCACGCCGTAGGCCAGTCCGCTGACGATGAGCACCTCAGGGCACAACCGTCTTAGGTCAGCCACGAATCGCCGGATAAGGTCTTGTCCGTAGGCCGTGCAGTGGCGAGTCCCGATGATGTTGATGACCCGTCGCTGGTTGAGGTCGGCATTGCCCATATAGAAGAGTATGATAGGTGCATCAGCACATTCAGCCAACCGTTGCGGGTATCGCTCGTCGCCCAGGCAGAGAGGTTGTATCTGGTGTTTCTGTATGAAACTCATCTCCTGTGCCGCCCGTTGCAGGGCGAGGCTCCAGTCCTGCAGCGATGCCGCCAGTCGGTCGGTGCAGTCGGGTATCACGTCTTTGATGTCATGTCGATGTTCATAGACTGCCTGTCCTCCACCCATTGTTTGATAGAGGTGGAGGGCCGTCTGGAAGTTAAACCCCGTCATGCGGGTCAGTGCGATGGTGTAGTATACTTCTTGCTCATTCATGGGAACGATGGGAGTTATGAGCGCTGAATATATTTCTCAAAAGCACGGTCGTAGTCCTCACTGTTGCCCAGTCGGCCGTTAACCAGGCATACCAGTTCGATATTCCCGCGGAAGCAGAGCTGTTCGTCGCTGGCGCGGTAGATATCCTGATGGAACACATACTTGATACCCTCCTTGGTCAGGTTCAGTCGTGAGATAAACTCATCGTCGGGTCGCAGTGGCACCTTGTATTGCAGTTGCATACGTGCCACCACGGCGTCCACTCCTTTTTGGTGCATCTCTGCGAAACTGAGTCCACACTCCTTCAGGAACAAGTGTCGTGTATGTTCACAGTAGTGGATATACTGTGCGTTGTTGACTATTCCCTCAATGTCACACTCGTAGTCGCGCACTTCCATACGCGTTTCAAAAATATATTTCATATCACTTTTCACTATTCACTCTTCACTCTTCTTCAGATACTCATATCCTATGCGGCATCTCAGGCAGTTCTTGTGGTCGCAGTATTCATTCTTCAGTTGTATGAGCGCCTGACTGTCGCCCGCCGTCTGCACCTCCAGTCCGCATGCCTGCCACATGGTGATGATATGGTTTTTCTCCGCCTTCAGTTGTTCCAGGAAGTCGAAGGCCCGGTCGCAGAGTTCTTCTCTCTGTCGGTGTCGTCCTACGGCAAAGAGCATCGGTATGGCAGTGTTGATGAGCAGCAGGTCCTGTGATGTTGCCGACAGCTTCTTCGTATTCTTCGTGCTTTCCGAACCAAAGCCATAGTGCGTCTCCCAATAGGGTGTGACATGCGTCTGCAGCAACTCACGCAGTTTCTCGATGGTTTCACATTCCAACAGGTTGCTCAGTCCTGCCTTGCGCTCATAGTAGAGGTTGGCGAGTTGTGCGATGCGTATGTGCGGGAAGTTCTGCGGACGCAGCCTCAAGAACCGCCAGATGTGGTAGTCCATCGGTTGCAGCGTGAACTTATGTGCCAGATAGAGATACTCATTGCGCAGTCGGGTGAAGTAGCCGTCGTTGAGTGCTGTCTCACGGTGGCGGTCTGGAATGCTGTCAGGGTCGAGCAGTCCTGCCTGTCCCATGAAGATAGCCTCTATCTGGAAAAGGTCGTCACGATGTTTGCCCACGGCGTGCAGTGGAACGTGCTGAGCCCATTGTTCGAAAGCCTCTCCATTGATGCCAAAGCCGTAGTTGCGTGCCAGTGTGACGAAGTAGGCATCCTCCCACGAGCCGTTAAGAATCTCCGCTCGTCGTTCTATGGCCACCGTCTTCTGTTCCAGTCGTTCCGTCTGTAGGGCAGCCATCCAGGCATGTACTGTCAGTCGGGTGAGCGATGGGATGATGCGGTAGCACGGAGGATACTGGTCGGTAGAGAGCAGTTGTCGGTAGTTCTCGCTCACCGTCGGCGGCACCTCCAGTTCCAGTTGTGGCAGAAACTCCCCCCGACTATTCTGTACGTCACGGTCGGCATGTCCCACCACGTGGAGCACCACGTTATCATATCGGCTGTCGCTGTCGTGATGGTGTAGATACCAATCTGACGACTGGTCGTGTATCTCCACGTTGCCCACCCATAGCGTGCCGTTGATCTTCACTTTCGCGTTAAAGAAATCGGGTCCCGCATTGCGGTTGTGCAACCCTGGATCGATGACCTCCACCATACGCCCGTCGGTCGTTTCCAATGGTTTCAGTGGCAGCATCTTATGTTTCCAAACATAGTGAAGAAGTTGTTCCATATTATTAAAAGTTTGTGCAAAGTTACGAAAAATTCATAATTCGCCCCTCAAAATTCAAAAATATTCGTACCTTTGCACCGATTTTTAATTCGAATTAAGATGAAAATAGCTTTGATAGGCTACGGCAAGATGGGCAAGATGATTGAAGAGATAGCCCTCAGCCGGGGCCATGAGATTGTCAGTATTATTGATGTTGACAATCAGCAGGACTTCGAGTCGGAGGCTTTTGCTTCTGCCGATGTCGCCATTGAGTTTACGAGTCCCACCGCAGCCTATGGCAATTATCTGAAGGCTTTTGCTAAAGGCGTGAAGGTGGTTTCCGGTTCTACAGGATGGATGAAAGACCATGGTGATGATGTGCGCCGCATGTGTAGTGAGGAGGGTAAGACCCTGTTCTGGGCTTCCAACTTCTCTGTTGGCGTGGCTATCTTCTCCGCCGTCAACCGTTATCTGGCGAAGATCATGAACCGTTTCCCGCAGTATGATGTTGAGATGGAAGAGACCCATCACGTGCATAAGCTCGACCATCCCTCAGGCACAGCCATCACACTGGGTGAGGAACTTGTTGCAGAGCTCGACCGCAAGGAAGGATGGGCAGAGGACACCACCGATCCCAAGCTGTTGCGCATCGACCATATCCGTCGTGGCGAGGTACCCGGTATTCACACCGTGCGCTACGACTCCGAGGCCGACCTCATCACCATTACCCACGATGCCCACAGTCGTAAGGGCTTCGCACTGGGTGCCGTGCTCGCTGCTGAGTACACTCAAGAGCATAGCGGACTACTCACCATCAAGGATATGTTTCAGTTTTGATTATGAAAAGTAAAGAAAAGAAACCCCTGAATATGAAGCGACAGTGGCTGAAGTTCGCCATTGTCACCATTCTCTATCTGCTCTTCCTGTTGTGGGTAGGCAGTTGGCTGGGACTGATAGTGCTGCCGTTTATCTACGATGCTTATATCACGAAGAAGATCAAGTGGCAGTGGTGGAAGGAGCGCGATGGTGCCGTGCGCACCATCATGTCGTGGGTCGATGCCATCGTTTTCGCCCTCGTCGCCGTTTACTTCATCAACCAGTTCTTCTTCCAGAACTACGTCATCCCTTCCTCATCCCTTGAGAAATCGTTGCTGCGTGGCGACTACCTCTTCGTGTCGAAGTTGAGTTACGGTCCCCGCATCCCGCAGACACCGCTTACCATGCCGCTGACCCAGCACACGCTGCCCTTCTTCGGCATGAAGTCGTATATCGAGTGGCCCCATTGGGACTACCGTCGTGTGAAGGGTTTGGGTCATGTGGAACTCAATGAAATCGTGGTGTTCAACTATCCCGAAGGCGATACCATCTGCACCGAACTGCCCTTCCAGACCCGCTATTACGAGCTGGTGTACGAAGATGGCCTCAATGCCTATGCCCAGCAGGCCGGACCGCTCCCCACCAATATGTCCGAGATACTCGACTTCCCCGACGACACACTGATGACGAAGGATGAGAAGATCCTGCGCCGTCTGCGCTGGTTCAGTCAGGTCTACGCTGCCGGTCGACAGATTGTCGACAGCAAGAAACTGGAGTATGGCGACATAGCCACCCGTCCCACCGACCGTCGCGAGAACTACGTGAAGCGTTGTGTGGGTCTGCCCGGACAAACGTTGGAGATCAAGGACCATATCATCTACCTCGATGGTAAACCAAACAAGGAACCCGATAATGTGCAGTATGCCCATCGGGTACGTTTCAAGCAGGGTGCGTTCCTCTCTGATGAATTTATGAAAGAGAATGGCATCACCTGCGAGGACCTGGGCTATAGCGACGGAACCAACCGTGCCGAAGACGGCGTCCGCGTGTCGGGCGAGGTGTCGGCGATGCCCCTCACCAAGCAGGCCAAGGCTGCTCTGGAACGTAGCGGACTGGTAGAGAGCATTGAACTGAATACCGACCCGCTGCCAGGCGACTGGGTGAAGCTCTATCCGCATAACGGCAATACCCACTGGACACGCGACAACTACGGACCCATCTGGATTCCGAAGAAAGGCGCTACCATCGATCTCACACTCGAGAACTATGCCATCTACGAGCGTCCTATCCGCACCTACGAAGGTAATAAACTCGAGATAAAGAACGGACAAATCTATATCAACGACAAACAGACCACCAAGTACACCTTCAAGATGGACTACTATTGGATGATGGGTGACAACCGTCATAACTCAGCCGACTCACGCTACTGGGGCTTCGTGCCTGAAGACCATATCGTGGGTAAGCCTATCTTCATCTGGTGGTCGAGCGATCCCGACCGCTCCTGGTTCTCTGGCATTCGATGGAATCGACTGTTCCGCTTTGTCGACAACATCAAATAGTGATTAACAATTAGCAATTGACGGTGGACAATCCTGAAATAATAACGGAGAATGGCGGTCGGGTTGAGGCTCGTCAAACTGCGTTGCGCCGCTGGCTGTCGCCTAAGACGACAGCAGGTAGAGTGCTACTGTTCATTGTTCATTGTCTATTGCTCGTTGTCCTCGTCTTTGCCTTCCGTATGCTCGCCTTCACCGTGTACACCGTTGATGGCTACGGCCTGTCGCCGCAGTTTAAGGCAGGCGACCGCGTGCTGGTGAACCGCTGGAGCTATGGCTTGCGTGTGGGTGGCGATAAAAGTGTGTTCGATTATGGTCGCCTGTGTCGCCGACAGATCAAGAAAGGCGATATCGTGGCTTTTGAAGACCCGCGCCAGAAAAACGGCTCCAAGGTGCTCCTCTGCCGTTGTAAGGCAGTGCCCGGCGATACTGTCAACGTGAACGGCAAGACGATGGTGGTGCCTGGTCTGAAGGACTGTGCCGATGCTGATTACTTCTGGTTGGAAGCCCTGGGCGAAGGCAATCCGACAGACTCCCGACAGTTGGGCTTCATCTCCGAGAAGCGCATTATCGGTCGTGCCACCTTTATTGTCTATAGCCACGACCCGAAGCAGTCGCTTTTCAAGGGCTGGCGCAATCGTCTCATGATGTCGTTATGACCACAGCCCTTCTCTCTACCACTTATTTCGGACCCGTGCAGTGGTACCAGAAACTCTATCGCTACGACCATATCCTGATAGAACAGCACGAGAGCTTCCCTAAACAGACCTACCGCAACCGCTGTATCATCGCTACGACACAGGGGCCACAGGCTCTTACCGTGCCCGTATCACACTCGAAACAATTAACAGGAGTCAAAGGGACGCAAGAATGTTCAATGTTCAATGTTCAATGTTCAATGTTCAATGTTCAATGTTCAACGTTCAATGTTCAATGTTCAATGTTCAATGTTCAATGTTCAACGGCTAATACCCTCCTCTCCGACCACGGCAACTGGCGACACCTCCACTGGCAAGCCCTTCAGTCGGCCTATGGTGATTCCCCCTTCTTCGAGTACTATGCCGACGACCTGCGACCCTTCTTCTTCGAGCATCGCTGGACCCGACTCATCGATTTCAATGAGGCCATCCGTCAGACGATATGCGAACTCCTCGACATCCATCCTCACGTGGAATATACCACCGAGTTCTTTCCTCTTTCCTCACCACAGAGACACAGAGACTCGGAGTTTTTAATTACTCCCCTCCCTCAGCAGGGAGGGGCATGGGGAGAGTCTCACTCTCCTCTAGATTTCCGCACAGCCATCTCGCCTAAGCACCCCGCCGACGACCCTGACTTCAAGCCCCGCCGCTACTATCAGGTCTATGAGCGCAAGCACGGCTTCCTGCCCAATATGAGCATCCTCGACCTGCTGTTTAATATGGGTCCCGAGAGTATTTTTTATCTATAATAAAAAAAAGAGGCTAAAAAACGTAAAACCTGCATGTATCTCAAAGATTTACACTACCTTTGCATTTTAAATATTATAATGTCGGAATGCCGAAATACCGAAATGGCGGAATACCGTAATACCGTAATACCGTAATACCGGAATAACGACAAGACAGAATAACGAAATAACGAAAAAAGAACAAGTAAGATGTCATTAACAAGTATAGCAAGAAACTTCTTCAAGTCACGCTGGAAAGAACTTGACCGTTATGATACCGATGGTGAACAGATGCAGCGTCAGGTGCTGGCCCATCTGGTGGCTCGTGCCAAGGACACGGAGTATGGTCGGAAACACATCTTCGATGCCATCCACTCGTATGATCAGTTCGTGCGCAACGTGCCTGTGAACACCTACGAGGAACTGAAAGGCGACATCGATCGCATGCGCCAGGGCGAGGCTGATATCCTATGGCCCGGACGTGTGAAATGGTATGCGAAGTCGAGTGGCACTACCAACGACAAGTCGAAGTTCATACCCGTATCGACTGAAGGCTTGAAGCGCATCCACTATAAAGGGGCTACCGACACGGTGGCGATGTATCTGCGCAACAATCCCGAGAGCCGCATGTTCGACGGACGCGGACTCATCCTCGGCGGTAGTCATGCACCCAACTACAACCTGCCGGGCTCACTGGTGGGCGACCTCTCGGCCATTCTCATCGAGAACATCAACCCGATAGTCAATCTGGTGCGTGTGCCGAAGAAAGAGACGGCGCTGCTCAGCGACTTCGAGGAGAAGCGTGACCGCATCGCCCACGAAGCACTCACGAAGAACGTGACGAACATCTCGGGCGTGCCCTCATGGATGCTCTCCGTGCTCCATCGTGTGATGGAGATCTCAGGCAAGACCCATCTGGAGGAGGTATGGCCCAATCTGGAGGTCTTCTTCCACGGCGGCGTGGCATTCACACCTTATCGCGAACAATACCAGCAGCTCATCACCTCGCCCCGCATGCATTATATGGAGACCTATAATGCCAGCGAGGGCTTCTTCGCCAACCAGAACGACCCGACGGACAAAGCAATGCTGTTGATGCTCGACGGCGACGTGTTCTACGAGTTCCAGGAGATGGGCACCGATAATATCGTCCCCCTCTGGGGCGTCGAGAAGGGCAAGAACTACGCCATGATTATCTCTACCTCATGCGGACTCTGGCGCTATATGATAGGCGACACGGTGCAGTTCACCTCGACCAACCCTTATAAGATTATCATCTCGGGGCGTACCAAGCACTTCATCAATGCCTTTGGCGAGGAACTCATCGTCGACAATGCCGAACAGGGCTTGGCCTATGCCTGTGAGCAGACAGGCGCTCAGGTGCTGGAATACACAGCGGCACCGGTCTTCATGGATGCCAACGCGAAGTGCCGCCACCAGTGGCTTATCGAGTTCTCGAAGGCACCTGCCGACCTGACGCTGTTTGCCGACTTCCTCGACCGTAAGCTCCAGGAGGTGAACAGCGACTACGAGGCAAAGCGCTACAAGGACATCACCCTGCAGCACCTGGAGATTATCCCCGCCCGCCAGGGTCTCTTCAATGACTGGCTCAAGGCGAAGGGTAAGTTGGGCGGACAGCACAAGGTGCCTCGCCTGAGCAACAGTAGGGAGTATATTGAGGAGCTGATGAGACTTAACAATTAAAAAGCCTACCCAAGCCCTCCTAAAGGGAGGGATGTCTATATAGATGAATAAGCGTATGGAATTTCGGAAACAGACTTGGGGAGGCTTTATCCTTCTCGTTCTATTCGCCTCTTGTGCCCGCATGGGCAATCCCGACGGAGGATGGTATGACGACACACCGCCACGGGTACTCTCGGCATCACCGGCGGACGGAGCGGTGGATGCCTGGTCGAAGCGCGTGACCATCAATTTCGATGAGTTTATCAAGATTGAAGATGCACAGAACAAGGTGATTGTATCGCCACCACAGATAGAACAGGCTGAGATAAAGGCATCGGGCAAGCGTATCGTCATCGACCTCAAAGACTCACTCAAGGAGAATACAACCTATACCATCGACTTCAGTGATGCCATCGTAGACAATAATGAGGGCAACCCCATGGGCAACTATACCTATAGTTTCTCTACAGGCGACCATATCGACACCATGCAAGTGAGTGGCTATTGCCTCAATGCAGAGAACCTGGAACCTGTCAAGGGACTGCTCGTAGGACTATACGATGAGTTTGAGGACTCGCTCTTCCACTCAAGGCCGATGATGCGTGTATCGCGTACCAACGGCAGCGGACGCTTCACCATCAAGGGTGTGGCAGAAGGTACTTACCGCATCTATGCCCTGCAGGATATGGATGGCGACTTCCTGTTCAGTCAGAAGAACGAGATGATAGGATTCAACCACGACAGCATACGGCCAACGTGGAAACCCGACACCCGACAGGACACCATCTGGCGCGACTCGCTGCATATCGATAATATCCTGCGCGTGGGATATACCCACTTCTTGCCCGACGACGTCACGATGTTATGCTTCCAGGAACCACAGACCGACCGCTTCTTCCTGAAACAGGAACGACTGACGCCTGAGAAGATGGGACTGTTCTTTACTTATGGGCACGACACGCTGCCTGAAATTCGCGGACTCAACTTCGACGAGCGCGACGCTTTCGTCTTGGAACCGTCAATCCACAAGGATACCATCTACTACTGGTTGCGCGACACAACACTCATCAACCAGGACACGCTGCGCTTCGAGATGCGCTATCAGATGACCGACTCCACGGGCGTGCTCGTCTCACAAACCGATACCATCGAGGCGCTGTCGAAGGTGCCTTATGAGAAACGTCTGAAGGAACAGGAACGTGAGCGCGAGAAATGGGAGAAGGAACAGGAGAAGAAACGTAAGCGAGGCCAGCCCTACGACTCCGTCATGCCACAGAAGTTCTTGGTTCCAAAACTCAACGTGACGTCACAGATGGATCCTAACCAGAATATCGTCTTCGAGATGCCGGAGCCACTGCAACGCTGTGACACGGCGGCAGTAAAACTCTATTGTGAGATAGACTCCGTGTGGTATAATGTGCCGCATGTGTTCCAGCAAAAGGATGTGCGACATTACGAACTGATAGCGGAATGGCGACTGGGAACGGAGTATAGTCTGGAGGTCGACTCGGCTGCTTTCGAGAATATCTACGGCATTGTGTCGAAGGAGATGAAACAGGGTATCAAGGTGAGAAAGGAGGATGACTACAGTGCCCTCTTCGTCACCGTATCACCTAATCCGGTGGCGGGCGACTCAGTGGCTAAGGTCATCGTACAACTGATTGACAGCAACGACAAACCACTGCGTGAGACAACAGTAGGAGATGACGATACGGCGGAGTTCCTCTATCTGAAACCTGGCAAGTACTACATGCGGGCGTATATCGACAGAAACGGAAACGGACAGTGGGACACCGGAAGATATGACGACGACCTGCAGGCAGAGCCGGTATACTACTACAACGAGGAACTGGAATGTAAGGAGAAATGGGATGTCAACCGTACGTGGAATCTCACAACCATACCTCGCTACCGACAGAAACCAGTGGCTATCATCAAACAGAAGCCCGACAAGGAGAAACAACTGAAGAACCGTAATATAGAGCGTGCCAAGCAGTTGGGTAAGCAGTATCTCAAAGAAGCAGGCATCCCTCAGTAAATAGTGCGTTCAGCGGAAAAATAGTTTATTCAGCGGTTTACCCGCAAATATAATATAAAATGCTTATGAATACAAAAGATCATAACAACTGGTGCGCTTTCCTGCGCAACCGAGTCTTGATGGTAATCGGCTTGTCATTATTCCTTTTACCATTGTCCATCAGCCCGGCAAGGGCACAGTCGTCCTGTGGTATCGAGAACACCGCGTTCCGATCGGGTGAGTATCTGGTCTACGACCTCTACTTCAACTGGCAGTTCGTATGGGTGAAAGTGGGAACAGCCACCATGTCGACCGTGATGTCAACGTATCAGGGCAAGCCTTCCTATCGCACCAACCTGACAACGGGCGGCAACAGCCGACTGGAGAAGATGTTCACGCTGCGCGACACGCTGACCAGCTATTGCAACTTCAGCGACCTCTCACCTCTTTATTATCGCAAAGGCGCGCGCGAAGGGAAACGTTATTATGTCGATGAGCTGTGGTACACCTATCCCAATGGCAAGAATCACGTGAAGATGCATGCCATCACTGCCAAGGGCGAACATAAATGGGACGAGCAGGACTTCTCGGAGTGTGTCTACGATATGATGAGCATCTTCTTGCGTGCACGCAACTTCGACGCCTCGAAGATGAAGAAGGGCGACGTGATCCCGATGCCTATCATGGATGCTGAGAACCTGACCAACTCATGGCTGGTATACAAAGGAAAGGAGAACTTCAAGGTAGAGGGTACTAATGAGAAGTACCGTTGCCTGGTATTCTCATTCATGGAGATGGAGAAAGGCAAGAAGCATGAGCTCATACGCTTCTATGTTACCGATGATGCCAACCATCTGCCAATGCGCCTCGACATGAACCTCAGTTTCGGTACCGCAAAGGCTTACGTGCGTGCCTTCAAGGGCGTTCGTAGTGAGATGACTTCTAAGATAAGATAATGCCCACCACCTCATCACCCCTCTTAGAACTCCAGCAGCAGCGCACCTTGTTGCAGATGGAGTACGACGAAGAGAAGAAAGCGTTTGAGCAGCTCTCAGAGGCCACAGGACTTGAAAGGCTGCTGAGACGGGGTGACGCATGGTGGCCGGTACGCATCGGGCGAAGTTATTACAACTCGCTCAACCAGTTTTGTGTAGAGGTTGTCCGCATAAAGAGAAGCGATGACGACGAGGACCTGGACCATAACTTCGAGTTTGGCAAACAGGTGCGCTTTTTTAAGCCTATAGGTACTATAGATACTATAGGTACTATAGGCACTATTCCCCCTATAGGCACTATCTCCCCTATAGGAAGCCCCGCTACCGTCTCTTTCGTCGATGGCGACCGCATGGTGGTTGCTCTGCCCGATGGCGCCGCTGTTGGTGTATCCGGCGATTTAGTCGCAGGCAACGGGAGCGACGACGCCCTGCTCGGCATTCAGCTCTCCTTCGATGAGACCAGCTACCGTATGATGTTCGATGCCCTCGACCGCACCATGCGTGCCAAGGGACGACTGGGCTATCTGCGCGACCTCTTCTATTCCCGACAGAAGGCTGAGACCTTCACCTTCCCTGACATCGGCTTCGATTATCTGAACAAGACGCAGGCGCATGCCGTCAATGAGGTGCTCCGCGCCAAGGATGTAGCCATCGTGCACGGACCTCCGGGTACGGGGAAGACGACCACGTTGGTGGAGGCTATTTACGAGACACTGCGCCGTGAGAGTCAGGTGCTGGTATGTGCACAGAGTAATATGGCGGTCGACTGGATTAGCGAGAAACTGGTAGACCGCGGACTCAATGTGCTACGTCTGGGTAACCCCACACGTGTCGACGATAAGATGCTCTCGTTCACCTACGAGCGACGGTTTGAGGCGCATCCCGACTATCCCCAGCTATGGGCCATACGCAAGGCTATACGTGAACTGCGCAGCAGTCGTGGACGACGCTCCGACGGCTATCACCAGAAACTCGACCGACTGAAAAGCCGTGCCACAGAACTGGAGATACGTATCAATGCCGAACTCTTTGGCGAGGCACGTGTCATCGCCAGTACGCTGGTGGGCTCTGCCAACCGATTGCTCGATGGCATGAAGTTTGGCACCCTCTTTATCGATGAGGCTGCACAGGCGATGGAGGCGGCTTGTTGGATTCCTATCCGGCGCGCCCATCGCGTCATCTTCGCGGGCGACCACTGTCAGTTGCCACCCACCGTGAAATGCTATGAGGCGATGAAGGGTGGACTGGGACGCACACTCATGGAGCGCATAGCCAACAATAAACCCGAGGTGGTCACGCTACTCCGCATACAATATCGTATGCACGAGGATATCATGCGCTTCTCCTCCGACTGGTTCTATCATAACCAGATGATAGCAGCGCCGGAAGTGCAGCATCGCAGCATACTCGATCTCGACTTACCCATGACGTGGATTGAGACGCCCCCTTTATCCCCCGAGGGGACAGCAGGGGGCACTTCCATCAGCAATCCCACCGAAGCACGTTTGACTCTTCTCACCCTTCAGGCCTATTTCGAACTGATAGGGCGCGAGCGCATCATCAACGAGCGACTCGACGTGGGCATCATCTCACCCTATAGAGCGCAGGTGCAGCTCCTGCGACAGCTCTTGCGCAAGAGCGAGTTCTTCAAGCCTTATCGTCGTTCTATCTCTGTGAATACTGTCGATGGCTTTCAAGGACAGGAACGTGACATCATCGTCATCTCACTGGTGCGCTCCAACGATGAGGGACAGATTGGTTTCCTTCGTGACTTGCGGCGCATGAACGTGGCTATCACACGGGCCCGCATGAAGGTCATCATACTGGGCGACAGCGTCACACTGACGCGCCACCCCTTCTATCGCAAGCTTTGGCAATACATCCAGGCATTGAAAGAATAACTCTGAACTATGAACTCTTAACTGTGAACTAAAAAAGACCGCCAACATGGATACTATCAACGACTTCTTCTTGATGCTGAGCTCCGTCCTCTGGGGCTGGCCAACGAAACCTTTGGCGTACCCACATGGGTGGTGGGCATCCTGGTGTGTCTGCTCACCTTTGGTATCCTCACCTTCGCCTTCAGCACCATACTCGGTTGGAGCTACTATGGCGAGAGTGCCGTCAACTATATCGAGAAGCGCGTTGCCAACCGCTTCTACCGCATCATCTTCATCGTCTTCCTGTTCTTTGGAAGTATCATCAGCCTCGATGTCATCTGGAATGTTGCCGACTGCATGAATGCGCTCATGGCATTCCCCAACCTCGTGGCACTGCTCCTGCTCAGTGGAGTGGCTGCTAAGGAGACACGCCACTACCTTTGGGAGAAACGATTGGATGAGGAAATGACAGACGAAAGCCCTTCAAATTGAAAATTTGTAAGATTATACAGCAAATTACTCAATATTTTTTAATATTATTTGCATATTTCAAATAAAACTATTACTTTTGCACGATATAAATAAAAAAAGCCTAAACGCTTATGAAACAATAATTGTTCTTTTGGTTCATCTGAAGAAAATGATTAAGTGTCGAACAAGCGTTTCCTGAGGTCTTACTGCCACGGAACTCATAGATAGAGTGAAATAAAACTAAATCAATAATAACAATAAAAACTAAAATGAACTGTTAACTCAACGTTATGGGTAATATTGTTAGATTTGAAGAAATAAATAACAAAATAGTGAAAATCAAAGGACAAGATGTGATTCTTGACTTTGAGGTAGCTGCCCTCTATGGCGTACAGACCAAAGAGATAAATCAGGCTGTTAAAAACAACCCTAGGAAGTTCCCTGAAGGATATGTCTTAGAGACTGACCGTGAGGAACTTACAAATTTGCAGTCAAAATTTTTGACCACAATTAGCCCCAAAAGCCGTGTGCTTCCAAAGGCATTTACCGAGAAAGGTCTCTATATGCTGGCCACCATATTAAAGGGTGACAGGGCGATTGATACAACTATTGCCATTATCGAGACATTTGCCAAGCTACGAGAATTGTCGCGTACTATTGGTGAGATGACAAAGAGTCCTGATGAATACAAACAAAAATCACTTATGCAAAGAAGTGGAGAAATCGTAGATGGATTTGTTTGGAGACGATTTCAGTACTACCGATACCGAAACGGAAATAGAACTGAACTTTGCTGTCTTAAAACTAAAGCACACTATCAAACGGAAAAAACAAAATTAAATCAACATTAACAATAAAAACTAAAATGCTTATGAAAAAAATTACTTTTCTATTCGCGTTTCTCCTCAGTTTGTTTGGGGGGACGCAAGCGTGGGCGGATGCCTTAACGGAGGGCTTTGAGTCCTTAACTGTCGATGGAACGACTCTGTCAAACGGTTGGTTTGTGCAAGGTGGTACATTAAAAAGTACTGTTACTTCTATAACAAGTAGTAGCAGTTGGGATAACGCTGCCGACAGCGACTATGCAATGATTTCTAAGGGAGCAAATGGCACAAACACCTCCATATGTAGTCATATGAGTTCTAACACCAATAAATATCTTATCATTCCTGTAGAAGTAACGGGAAAGATTAAATACTATGCTGGTGGAACTCGAACATCAGGAACAAGATATGTTAAAGTGTATCGAGTTACTTATGATTCAGGAAACAAAACCTATTCAATAGGCGCTCAAATTGGTTCTACAGCTTGGCCGAATGCAAGAGGCTCTAGTAGTACAGCTCCCAACTGGTTAGCGAACAAACAGGAAGTTGAACTTGGTGATGATCATTCAATGGTTGCTTTCCTTCTCCAAGGTTCTGCCATAGACGAGGTTGAGTATGAAGTATATGTTTCTACGCCTTACGTGGCACCTGCTTCTATCTCAGTTGTTCCCTCAGGAAATTCTGCCATCATAACTTGGACAGCAGGTGCTACAGAAGAAACGGTGACAGCCTGGAATCTTGAGTACAAAAAGTCAAGTGATGACGTCTGGAGTGAAGTTCACGGAATTGCAGCAGGTACTCTGAGCCAAGAAATTTCTGGACTCAATGACAATACGAACTACGATGTTCGTGTTAAAGCTATTTATGGTACAGAAGAGAGTGCATGGAAGACTACAACTTTTAAAACAGCTAAAGTTGCTACTCCCGCCACAGGATTTACTGATAACTTTGAAACCGACAAGGGTTGGGAATTAATTAATGGAACATGCCCTAACAAATGGGTTATAGGCACAGGTACTAACAATGGAGGCACTAAATCTCTGTATATTTCTAAAGACGGTACTTCTTATGCATCAAGCAGTTACGGTTCAAGCTCTTTAGTTTATGCTTCTAAACTCTTCCACTTTGAAGCTGGAGACTATACGGTCTCTTATGATTGGAAATGTAACGGTGAGTCAACTTATGACTTCCTGCGTGTTGCCTTGGTGCCTTCTAATGTAGAACTAACAGCAAGCACCTCTTATTCTTCTCTTGGTTCTGGTTCAACATTGCCAACTGGATGGGACAGGTGGCTTGACGGAGGCAGTTACTTAGGGGGAAGTACTAACTGGACAACAAAGTCTGTTGATATCACAATTGCTGAAACAGGCGATTATCAAGTTGTATTTGCTTGGCGAAACGACTATTCAGGAGGTAACACCCCTGCAGCTATCGACAACTTCAAGATTCTTGGTGCTGCCCCTGTCCTTGAGCTTGGTGGCGACGTAACAGGTACTACACTTGCTTTCGGTAGTGTTGCCGAAACGACAAACAAGACCATTACCATCACTAATATCGGTAAGGTGGCAATGGAAAACATCACACTGACAGAGACTGCCGATGAGGACAACGTATTTGCATACGCTGCTCTGCCAAAGACTACGTTGGCAGTCGATGAGTCAATGGATGTGCAGGCTACATTCTCAGGTTCTTCTTTAAAAGACTACACTGGAACATTCCGTGTTGCTGCTGATGACTGCGACCCCATCAACGTCACAGTTACTGCAACCTATTCTAACTCTCCTGCTACTATGGCAGTAACGTTAAACGAGGAAGCTGTTGGTGCCAGTGTTGCTTTCGGCAGCGTAGGCAAGCAGGCTCAGAAGACCTTTACAGTAACTAATGGTGGTGACCAGACGCTGCACATCACCAGCATTGCATCGAATAACACCACCGACTTCACGGTTGCCCCTGCAACTCTCGAAGTTGCCGGACACTCCAGCGAGACCTTCACCGTGACATTTGTCTATGATGCTGAAGCTCTTGACGCAGAGAAGACAGCTACCATTACCGTTACTGCAAGCAATGAGGGCATTGAGGCTAAACAATTCACCGTAACTGGTACTCGCATTGAGCAGTGGAGCGAGGACTTCAGCGGTGGTACACTGCCTAATGGTTGGATAGCAGATAACAATTATTGGACGTTCGCTGATGGAGTAGTAAAGGGTAAGTATAACACCTGGAATAGGAACAATTATTTGTTTACTCCGCTGCTGATTGTCAATGATGCCTCTGAATCATTAACTTTCAACTATGCGACAACTGCCGGTTCTGTAAGTATTCCTATCTATTATTCTAGGGATGGTGGTGAATATACAGCATACCCTGGTACTCCTACATCTCTTGCTAATGGCGTCAGTGGTACTTTCACTATCACAGGTCTTGAGGCAGGTAACTATGTATTCCGTTTTGGTAATGACGACTACAATCTCGACAACTTTGAGGGCTTCAAGCTGAATGCTGATGCTCCCGCACTCACTGTCGATCCTACAACAGCAGCCGACTTCGGCAAGGTTAAGGCTCAGCCTGCTGCCAAGACCTATACCATCACCAACAGTGGTACGGGCACGCTGACAGGTACGATTACTTCTTCCGATACCGATAAGTTTACGGTTTCTGAGAGCAGCTTCAGCCTCGGTGCAGGCGAAAACATGACCTTCGATGTTAATCTCGTATTCGATGCAAACTATGGCGCGAAGGCTGCTACCATCACCGTACATCCCACCAATGACGGTTTGGACGATGTTGTTATCAACGCTACCGCTACCACTGCTGACCCGAATATTTGGGAAGAGGATTTCGAAGGAGGAGTTGTTCCTGATGGTTGGACTGCGAATGGTTGGTCTGTCACGAAATCAAATTATAAAAACAATGGCACCTTTATGTTTGCTGCCGGAAGCAGCAATACAAAGGCAGCTTATAGCCCCCGCTTGTATGCAGAGAAGGATCAGGTCCTTTCGTTCTATGTCGGTGGTGCTGATGCAACTGACTTCCAGACTGTAAAATGGTCTCACGACCGTAACGCAGCTGAGGGCGATTGGACGCTTATTGGTGAATTCACGAGTGAAGGTACACAAGAGTTTACTGCTCCTGAAACAGGTTACTATTACTTGAGCTTCCAGGGTAAGTACACTTCTGTAGACAATATCCTTGGCTTCAAACTTGCTCCTCTCGCTCACGATGCAGCTATTACTGATCAGAGTATTCCTACAACAGGTAACCAGTACGTAGACTACACCGCTACTGTTACTGTAAAGGAAATGGCAGGCAAGGCTGAGTCGGGTGTCGTGGCTAAGCTCTATGTTGATGGCGTAGAAAAGGCTTCTGATACACAAGACCTGACCGCTAATGGTACTGCAACATTCACCATGACCTTTACGCCCGATGCAGCTATCGATGCTAAGAAGGCTTATATTAAGGTGACCTATGAGGATGTTGAATTAACCACTGAAGAGATAGATTTAACTATCGCCGCTGCTACGGTGATCGATGAGAATGCCGCTAATGTATTTACTTCTGGTACCAAAGCTTCTGTATCATTCAACTACACGAAGGCTGCTGGTAAGTGGGGTACGATCGTTCTGCCGTTCCTAACAACAGTTGCTAACTTGCAAACTGCTTTTGGCAAGGAGATTAAGGTTTATGAATATAAGAGTTCAACTGAAAACTCAATGACCTTCGGAGAAGCAACAACGTTGGCTGCTGGCTATGCTTATATTATCTATTCTGATGATGCTCTTGACGGCGCACGCTTCTTTGGTGTGAACTTTACTGCCACATCTGCTAACTATGATGGTAGTACTCTTAAGTTCCAAGCTACCTATGAACCTATCGCAGAAGGCGGTATGGAAGATAAGTGGGGCGTAACTCCTGACGGTTATATCATGAAGGGTAGTGCTTCTGCTACGCTGAAGGCTATGCGCGGTTATCTTACTACTTCTGATCCTAGTGCTCATATCAGTATCTTCATTGAGGATACTACAACGGGCATCACCACAGTGCTATCTTCTAAGGAATTCGAGATGGAGAATGTTTATAATCTGCATGGTCAGAAAGTGAACAAGGCTCATAAGGGTCTCTATATCGTGAATGGCAAAAAGGTTGTGCGTAAGTGAGTGACAAACTGAGTCTTGCTCGAGTTTGTCCGAACGAGAACAAGCTCGAGCCAAGGCTCAAGGTTGTACGTAAGTGAGCGACAAGACATACATTAAATATAAAAAAGGATTTTGATTATGACAAAGAAAAACTATATAGCTCCTGAAATGACTGTCTGCCTGGTGGAGACGCAGGCCTTCATCGCTGCATCACAGTTTGATAAGAATGCAGAAGGAAATCAGGAAATCATTATCAAGGAGGGAACCAGCAATGAGTTTGGCGCTCGTCGCCACAACGACATCTGGGCCGAGGACGAGGAGGATTATTAATCCATAGTATCTATAGAAACGGTTCAGGGAGCGCATCGGATGATGTGCTCCCTGATTGTTGTGGTAAGCAGGCATGAGTATTGTCTAATGGGAGCTTACAAAGGATATTAGCGGGCTAAGATGATAAAAAGACACATCTTCGCCCGCTTTTTCATCTTTAACGGGAAAAATGAGGAATAATTGAAAGAAAATGCGTATCTTTGTGGCCAGTTATTATAAATAGAATTATGCCATACCAATCAATAGACGAACTACAGAATCTGCTAAGCCAAGAGGTTTTCGGCGACAGGCAGGACAGTAAAAAGGCAGCAGGAAGGGCTTTGGGAACGTTCATCGAGACCATCGTTTACTATCTCTTGCGTCAATGGGGAGAGAGCGATTCTACAGCAATCGAGCGCCCCCTTGCTGAGTACGGAAGGGCAGAGATTACTCACAATGTAGAGTTTACGCTACATCCCATCCGTAAAATCTACAATCAAGTTGAGATAGCAGCAAACGTTCCCATTACCGCTAGACGAATAGCTGACATAATTGAACTGTCGGATGAGTTTGCGCTTACGTCAAACAAACTTATTAATAAGGGCATTATCCAAAATGCTTGCGTGATAGGCACAACAGAAAATGCGGTTGCTATCGCAACGCCAGATAGAATTACATCTTCTGGCACAAACATGCACGCTTTTGTTCTTGACAAGCACGCCTATGCCATGATAGAGTGCAAGCGTGTTGGTAAAGAGGGTGATGCCAAAGGTCCACAGACAATTGAGAAGGCCAAGCAGGGCGCATATGTGGCCAAAACGACTTCTTCGCTTCAGAAAGTGCGGAATGACCATGGTGGACTCGATGGTATCTACTACGTCAATGGTGAAGCCCACGTCGGCCCATACTCTCAGTTGCTTAATGAGATTATTGAGAATGGCGATGCACAGCAACTCCGTGACTTCACACTTTCTATTGGCGTGGTCAGCAACCACGGCAACTGGTTCACAGCTGGCAACCAGAACAAGGAAATGAAAGTCCTTGCCCAGAGCTATGACTGGCTGCTATTCCTCACTGATGAGGGACTGGCCGAGTTCATCATCGACCTGTTGCGCTCTCCAAGACGTGAATATAAGTCCGTCAAAGAAGCATTCATTGCTAGTTACTCTCCTGCAGGTGGTCCCAAAGCGGCAAATGTCTTTACCAAGAAGTACATGGAACAAGCCGCACACAAGGCACTCGATGCTTACTTCGCTGCTAACATCGACAAGATAGAGCGTTGGTTCAACGTCATATCACCGGAAGTAGGAACCCTGCACGATTTGAAACATATTCTCGTTACTCTTAAGAACAAAAACTGGAGGACCATACTATGACAGCAGGAAGACACGTCAATCCGCTTAGCCAGACTTGGTGCACACCACCAAAGTATGTCAACGCCATCAAACGCTTCTGGAATGGGAAAATTGACCTTGACCCATGCTCAAACGAATATTCTGTTGTGAACGCCGAAGTGGAATATCGTCTGCCCGAACATGATGGACTAAAAGAAAGCTGGGACTATCCCACCGTTTATGTCAATCCCCCGTACGGATCCGACCGTGAGCGCGGTACCACCATTAAAGATTGGTTGGCCAAGTGCGCCAACACTCATCGCACACACGGTTCTGAGGTTATCGCCCTTGTTCCCGTGGCCACCAACACCTCGCACTGGAAGAAGTGCGTGTTCGGTGTTGCCGATGCTGTCTGTTTTCTTTACGACACTCGTCTACGTTTCCTTGAGAACGGCTTTGATACGGGCAAAGGTGCTCCCATGGCTTGTTGCCTTATCTACTGGGGTGATAACGTTGAAGGTTTCAGAGAAAACTTTATGCAATATGGTGCAGTCATTAACATTAAAGACTTGAAGGAAGTACCTATTGGTGCAGATGTTTTCGTGCAGGAGCTTGAGTTTGTGTAAAAAAGGCTAAAGAATGACAAGAATATCGGGCTGACGATAGTCGGCTCGATATTTTTCGTTTTAATACATTTTTTTAACTTTTTTCTTTGTTGTTTACAAAAAAAGCACTACTTTTGTAAGCGACCGAGCTTGTCACCTGTGGCAGGGAGGGTCGAAGACATCGATGGAATGAGGTTTTAGCGAAAATGGATGGTTACGACGTCGAGTACGTAGCAGGTGATATACTGATGAAGGAGAAAAAAGTTAGTTGTAATGGTCTGTCATTACGCGTTCAATGGGAGTTCTAATACTAGTGATTAGATAGATGATATATCTATTTTAATCCACTCTATCTATAAACAGTTCAGGGAGCGCATCGGTTGATGTGCTCCCTGATTGTTGTGGTAAGCAGGCATGAGTATTGTCTAATGGGAGCTTACCTATTTTATTTTTCTCTGTCACCACCCTCACTCTGTCACACAGCGCTGATTATCAGCAAGTTACGGGTGAGGGTAGGGGTGACAGTGGTGAGGGTTGGTAACAGGTTGAATTGTGTTCTGAAACAGGTGCTTTTTCGGACAGAGTGTCTGGAGCCTGCGGACAAAGTGTCCGTAAGCTCAGAAGCGAATGAACGGAGTATGCGTTCAAGTGGAACGGAGTATGCGGTCAGATTGAACGCCTGTACTTTAACGATTTTTTCTACCCTATTCACGTTAATTAACCTTAATAAATGACAGGTTTGAAGTATCGATGCATTAAATTGGAATAATTCTTCGTATTTTTGTAAGCGAGGAGAAATATCAATAACTATAAAATACAATCATTATGATGAGAAAGACTACTTTTCTTTTCGCGTTTATACTTAGTTGGTTAACAGCTTCGCAGGCATGGTCACAGGCCTATACGTGCGGGTTTGAGGCTGCCGAGGGGTGGAGCACAGAGAAAATCAGTTACGTACAGTACACCACTCCTGGAGAGGGTTGGAGCGTTATCGGACACGAGAAGTTGCAGTACTATAATGTTTCCGAGGGCAGTACATATAAGAGAAGTGGTAGCCAAAGTTTAACGCATAATGCTGCTAACGAGAATACGAGTATCTATGCTGTAACACCTTTCTTGGCAGCAGGTAACGTCTCGTTCTATGCACGCTATGCCCAGTCTACCTACCATCTCAAGATCTTCAAGGCATCGTTTGACGGTGAGAGCTTCAGCGTAGAAGAACCTATCATCAGTTGGGAGAAGACTGGCACGAAGTTGACGAATACGTTTACCGAGTATTCCTTTAATTTGGACGATGATTCCTATGTCGCTATCCTGCTCGACCGTGTAGCCCTTGATGATTTCACGGCAGCCAATGGCATCACGACGCCTTCTGCTTCAGAAGGTGCGAAATTGGTGGTGAAGGATGGCGCATCACGCATTCACAGCTCCTATATGTTCGATTTCGGCCTTGCTGTCGAGGGCACCACCCATACCTTTACGCTGACTAACCCCGGCACAGAGACGCTTGAGGGTCTTTCGGTCTCAGAAACGGGCAACTTCAACGCCACCCTGTCGGCCACATCTATCGCTGTGGGCGGTGAGGCCACGCTGACTATCACCATGCCGGCTGCAAGTGCTACCAGTGCGATTACCATTTCCTCTACCTCTGAGGGTGTGGAACCTTTCGTGCTCAATGCAAAAGGTACCATTCGTGATGCCGGCAAGCTCTATGTCAATGACTTCAGTGCTCTGCCCACGGACTGGACGACGGCAGGTACATGGAAATTCTCGGCTGACAACGGCGCATATACCACCGTATGGTATCTCTCAAGTAATGCCCGTCTGATAACCCCTCTGCTCAACATCTCTGAGGGCGAGACCTTCTTCGTGGAGGCTAAGGGCTACAGCACCAGCAACACCAGTTATCAGCATCTGCAGATGCAGTATTCTGCTGACGGCACGACGTGGACCAACTTCGACTCGGAGCCTGCCCTTGACCCATCGGAATGGAAGATTTTCTCCTTCACTGGCGTTCCAGTAGGTAAGTACTATATAGCCATCAATGCTTCTCAGGCCGATATCCGCATGTTCTATGGCGGCAATCTGCCTGTAGAGCCTAAGTTGACGGTGACTCAGCCTACCAGCCTGAGCTATGGCATCATTAGTGAGGCTACTACTAAGACCTTCACGATAGCCAATACCGGTCTTGCCCCATTGGAGGGTATCACCGTCACCTCGTCTAACAGTTCTGTCTTCGCCATCAGTGGCGCTCCTACCTCATTGGCAGCAGGAGAGAGTCAGGACGTGACCATCACGATGTCGGCTGCGACAACAGGTGCTCAGTCGTCTACGATAACGGTCAGTGCTACAGGTATGGATGATGTGGTGTTCACTGTGACGGGTGTCGTCATGCCAGAGAATGCCTTCGTGATTGACTTCAATGACAATGCCTTGCCCGCTGGATGGACTGCCACCTCATGGTCGTTTGCTAACGGCTATGCAGAGACCACAGGTTATTCGGCAGTTTATATGACTTCTCCAAAACTGTCGTTTGCCGATACCGACTATTTCGTGTTCAATGTGAAAGCATCTGATAGCGGCTCCGGCGACTATGTTACGGTAGAGGGTTCGGCCAATGGCGGTACTTCTTGGAGCGAGTTGGCCACCTTCGCCTATAACAACGGCGACTTCGGCAACTCATCAGCCGACTATACCACAGTGGTGGTTTCTGGTATCCCCGGCACTGTCAATATGATTCGCTTCAAGGGCTACTATGTGAGAATCGATGATATCACGGGTCTGGCTTATGCCCCTGTACTGTCAGTGACCAAGGACGCTGCTACTGTAAATACCCCTGCTGCCTATGACTTCGGTGAGTGCGGCACCAATGCTACTGTGACTTACAACTTCGCTAATGCGGGTACGGGCACTATCAACATCACGAATGTGGCTATCACAGGCGATGGTAAGGACGCTTATTCTACCAACTGGACCGAGAGCGTGGCTACACCGTTCGACCTCGTCATCAGCCGTACCTACGATGCCGCTCGCGGTGGTGCTGCTCAAAATGCTACAGTCACTGTGACCACTACAGAAGGTGTATTTGTCATCAACGTCACTGGTACCGACCTCGCAGCCGATGCTCCTGCGATGGGCGTCACACTGGGTGGAGCCGCTGTAGCCACTGGCGATGCAGCCGACTTTGGTACAAAGCTCAAGGCCGCTCCTGCTGCCAAGACCTATACCATCACCAATACTGGCACTGGCACGCTGACAGGTACTATCGCCACCAGCGATGAGACGCAGTTCACGGTTTCTAAGACTTCGTTCAGTCTGGCTGCCAGCGAGAGCACAACCTTTGATGTGTCACTGGTCTTCAACACCACTTACGGTGACAAGGCCGCTACTATCACCATTCATCCCACAGTGGCAGGTCTGGCTGACGTCGTCATCAACGCCACCGCTTCAACATTAGATCCTGAGGCATGGACGGAAGACTTCGAAGGCGGTGTGCTACCCATCGGTTGGGAAACTACGACATGGACCATCGGCAGTTTCGCAAACTATGACAATACGAGTAAGATGGCACTTGCCCCATCCAGTTCTACCGCAGGAATGATTATCACACCATGTCTGATAGCCAAGAAGGACGAGGTGCTGACATGGGATGCCTATTTCAATTGGTCGGATGAGCCCATGACCGTTGAATACTCTACCGACAAGTCCTCATGGACCAAGATCTACGATGCCTATAAGTCGGAAACCGATTTCGGCAGCACCCGCTATGCGCATAAGGAGATGTCGTTTACAGCTCCCGCCGATGGTGATTACTATCTGCGCTTCACCTCTACCTACCAGAATGGCGTAGACAACTTCTGCGGATTCAAACTGCATCTCGCCGATCACATCATGACAATCACCTCTTCATCTATCCCAAGCAGTATGGTAAGCAATCCCACGATGAAGATTGGGCAGAGCTTTGACGCCACCGTCACTATCAAGGAGAGCCGTGGCGTGGCTGAAGACTTCACCGCCAAGCTCTACATGGGCGAAGACATCATCGGCACCACAGCAGGTACAATAGAAGCTGGAGCTTCAAAGACAGTGACCATCACGGCCACACCTACCTCGTTTGGTACGAAGATGATGCATTTCGAAGTGGAGTACGCAGGCGGCACACTGGTGACCGGAGGCGTATCGCGCACCATAGCTGACCTCAGCCGCATCACGCTCGACGAGACTTCTGCTGCTGAGACTCTGGAGGAAGGCACCTTCGACGTAGTCACCTTGAAGCGCACCTTCGAGGCAGGATGGAACACCGTCTGCCTGCCCAATGCTATTGATGACATCGAGGCATTCTTCGGCACCGGCGCTAAGGCCTATACCTTCGACAGCTATACCGATGGTGCCCTGAACTTCGTGGAAACCACTTCGATGGCAGCCAGCTATCCGTATATTGTCAATGTGCCTGCTGCTATCACTGAGGACATCATCGTGAATAATCTCACCATCGACTTTGCGAACAAGACACCAGGTTCTTACTATAAGGGGACATCGCCTAATACGGCTTATTTCAAGGGCACTTATGCTCCTATGGCAGCAGGCGAGTTGACCGGTAATTGGAGCATGACGAACGAGGCTGGGGTGATCAAGGCTACTGCTGAGTCGACGATGGATGGCTTCCGTGCCTACTTCACCCTGCCTGAAGGTACCGCATCCGCTCATCTCGTATTCACTGATGAGGGTGGCACTACAACAGAGATTCGTGCTCTGGAACTGAACCGCAATGTGGAAGGTGTATACAACATGCAGGGACAGAAGGTAGAGCGTATGCAAAAGGGTATCTATATCATCAATGGCCGTAAGGTTGTGAATAAGTGAACGACAAATCGAGTGAACTTTTAGATATCTGCCAGGAACTGGCACAACAGGAACCGACGCCAGTAGCCGTGCGACGTATGCACGAGCTACTGGTGCTCTGTTGTAGTGAGGCAGGTCGTCAGCAGGGTGGTACGTTTGGTAATCTGTTCTCGCAAGTGGATTGGCTCTGCGAGAAGTTGGGCATCGGCATGCGTGACAAGATTGCCATACAGACGGCGCGACGACACTCCAACGGGCACGACACGCTGACGCATGAGGAGTGGCTCACCGACCTCAGGGCAGTGGAAGGCCTTATTTTAGAGGAGAGAGGTGAGAGGAGAGAGGTGAGAGGTGAAAGGAGAGAGGTGAGAGGGGCTCGAAATTTCGAAACCTCTAAACCTCGAAATCCCGGAATCCTCAAATCCCGGAATAACGATGCCCCGCCCCGAATCCCTTATATCCGCTGCATCGTGCGCCGCTTTGACCTGGAAACCATCTGGGCTGATACGGAGGACGGACCCGTCATCGTGGACTATGGCAATACGGAGCGGGGACGCGACTTCAGATATCTGCAAAAGATTCTGCGCGAGGGCATGCAGCTTATTTTAATTGACAATGAACAATTTATTGACGAGCGAACAATTAACAGTGGGGCGCAAGAATGTTCAATGTTCAATGTTCAATGTTCAATTAAACTGCGTCCTGCGCTAATCGTGGTGGAGCCCGACTACCTCATCGACGTGTCGTCACTGGCTGGCTGCTTCACAAGCTACGGCCATCACCCACTGCTCTATACACTCGCCAAACTGAAACCACGCGCCAATACACAAGCTATCCTGTTGGGTAACTTCGCCGGCACTGCTCTCGATGAGGCCATCAGGGAGGGCGCTTCCAACTTCGCCGGCATCTATCAGCGTGCCTTGCGCCGCTCGTTCAGTGAACAGGCCCTGCGCTTCTGTGCTTGCGAGGACTTCGATGCTGAGCAGTTTAAACTCGCCGCTGCCGACCAGGTGAAAAACATCTGCGAGGTAGTGAAAGTCCTAAAGAGTGATAGTGAATCCTCCATGTCCAATGGTCATTGTTCAATGCTTAATGCTCCATGTTCAATGCTCCTGGAGCCTTCGTTCGTCTGTGAACGGCTGGGACTGCAGGGACGTGTCGACCTGATGACTGCCGACATGTCACTGTTGGTGGAACAGAAGTCGGGCAAGAACATGAAGATAGAATACCAGAGCCACGACAGTCACGGCATGCAGCGCGAAGACCACTACGTGCAGCTGTTGCTCTACTACGGCATACTGCGCTATAACTTCGGAGTGTCGGAACAACAGGTAGACACCCGACTGCTCTACTCGCGCTATCCTGCTGAACAGGGACTGTTGCGCGTGAACTACTACCGCACGCTGTTTCGTGAGGCTATCAAGTTGCGCAACCAGATAGTGGCTACCGATTTTCTCATTGCCCGCGAGGGCTTCGGACGCATACTGCCTCTGCTCAATGCGGATACTATATATAAAGGTATTGCGCGCGATGGCTTCTTCCATCACTACGTAGAACCCGACCTGAATCATCTTGCATCTATCTTCTCGCAACTTACACCCACTGAGCGCGCCTATTTCACCCGTATGATGACATTCGTCTACCGCGAGCAACTCTGTCAGAAACTGGGTGTGGAAGAGGGCATCGGCGGCAGTACAGCCGACCTGTGGCAGATGCCGTTGGCTGAGAAGCGCGAGACGGGTAATATCTTTACCAACCTGACCATCACCCATCGGGAACGGACGATAGCCGACGGCGGCTTCGACCTCATCACACTCAACGTGCCAGTGCAGGGCGATGACTTCCTGCCCAACTTCCGTCGGGGCGATATGGTGTATCTCTATCGCTACGATGAGATGCCTGATGTGCGTCATAGCATCCTCTATAAAGGTACGCTGCAGGAGATAAAACCCGATGAACTGCTCATCGCCCTGAACGATGGACAGCAGCAGGAGGATGTCTTCAAGATCAGTGATAAGGAGCACTGGGCGGTGGAGCACGGCAGTAGCGACATCACCTCGACCAATCAGGTGAAGGGTCTCTTCCAGTTGATGACCACCCGCAAGGACCGTCGCGACCTGTTGTTAGGTCAGCGTGACCCACAAGCTGATACGACGCTCATACTCTCAAAAGCCTATCATCCCAACTACGACGACATCTTGCTACGGGCGAAACAAGCCTGCGACTACTTCCTCCTGGTAGGGCCGCCAGGAACGGGCAAAACTTCTATGGCGCTCCGTTTCCTGGTCACTGAAGAATTGACAATGGTCCGCTCGAGCTCTGCTCGCTTGATACCGAAGGGAAGCAAGAATGGGCAATGCCTCCTCACCGCCTATACCAATAGGGCGGTGGACGAGATCTGCGAAATGCTCTGTGATGCCGGCTTCGACTTCCTGCGCATCGGCAACGAAGCCTCGTGCGACCCCCGCTATCGCGACCATCTGTTGGAGGCGAGCTTAGAAGCTACGACGAGTCTCGATGACATCCGTCGTCGTATAGACGATACCTCCATCATCGTGGGCACCACCTCGATGTTGCAGTCACGAACGGAGATATTCCATCTGAAACACTTCTCACTGGCTATCGTCGACGAGGCGTCGCAGATACTGGAGCCTGGCATCATCGGACTGTTGGCCAGCGAACAGATAGACCGTTTTATTCTCATCGGCGACTATAAACAACTGCCGGCTGTCGTTCAGCAACATGAGCAACAGACAGCGGTGGAGGAGGCAGAGCTGAAGAACATCGGAGTGACCGACTGCAGACAGTCGCTCTTCGAACGCCTGATACGTTGGGAACAACAATGCGGCAGGACACAGTTCATAGGTACGCTGCAGAAACAGGGACGCATGCATCCCGACGTTGCCTCCTTCCCCAGCCGACTGTTCTACCAGCAGGAGCATCTTGACGTGGTGCCCTTGCAACATCAGCGTGCAGCAGCACTCGACTATAGCTGTACATCGGAGGATGAACTCGACGAACAACTGAAGCACCATCGCATGCTCTTCATCCCCGTAAGACCACAGACGACAGGCGGCAGCGACAAGGCAAACGAGGCAGAGGCTGCCGTGGTGGCAGACCTGTTGCGACGCATCTACCGCTTCTATGGAGAGCAGTTCGACAGTCAGAAAACGGTAGGGGTCATCGTGCCCTATCGCAACCAGATTGCGATGATACGGCGTGTCATCCAAGAACTTGACATGCCCGAATTGATGGAGGTGAGCATCGATACTGTGGAACGCTATCAGGGTTCGCAGCGAGATGTCATCATCTATTCGTTTACGGTGAGCCGACGATACCAACTCGATTTCCTGACATCGAACACCTTTGAGGAAGACCATCAGTCCATAGACCGCAAACTCAACGTGGCGCTGACAAGGGCACGCAAGCAGATGCTGATGACGGGTAATCCAGAGGTGCTTTCCGTCAATCCGTTGTTCCGTGAATTGATAAATAATTATAATATTGAGGGTTTTTGAGGAAACTTTTAGGTCTTTTAAAAGAAAAAGTGTACTTTTGTAGAGTAAAAATATTCACCTAAAACTTACGGATTATGAAAAAGAATAGTTTGAAAGTAGCAGTAGTATTGCTCGCAAGTTCAGTAATGTGCAGTTCTTGCATAGGTTCTTTTGGTCTGTTTAATAAGTACGAGAAATGGCAGTGCAGCATGACCAGCAGTAAGATAGTCAATGGTATCGTGGGTCTCATCCTGCAACCTATCGTAGGAACAGTATGTCTGGTGGCTGATGCCTTGGTGCTCAACACCATCGAGTTCTGGAGTGGCCATAGTCCTGTGGCTGAGAACACCATCCAGCAGGTGAAGGGACAAGATGGTCGCTACTATGCCGTGAAGACTACGAAGACTGGTTATGAGATCAAGGCTCCCACCGGCGAGGTCACCATCTTCACTCATAACGAGAAGGACGACTCATGGAGCATGACCCAGAATGGTGTGACCAAGGAACTCTTCCGCTTCAATGCCGATGGTACTATCCAGGCTACGTTGCAGAATGGAGAACGCCTGGTGGTTGGCAACGATGAGGCTGGACTTCAGCAGGTACGCGACGCAGTGCTCCATGAGAACTGCTTTGCTATGAGATAAACAATTCACCTATTATGAAAAGACTATTTTTAAGTTTATCATTTATCATTTGTTATCTCTCGTTCAGCTACGCGCAAACGGAGGTGACACTTCAAGAGGCGAAGACGCTTTACAAGAAAACATCGAAGAGAGCGATAAGTATCCACGACCCGTCGGTGGTCTATGAACCTACGTCGAAGCGTTACTATATCTTCGGCTCACATAAGGCTGGTGCCTATACGACCGATCTGCAGAACTGGTATCAGGCTAATCCCACCTGGAAGGTAGGAACGTCGACGAATGTCGCCAATAACATGGCCTTCAAAACACCGGTGGTGAAGAAAGTTCCCAAGGGCGGCGTGGAGGTAGACCTCCCGCAGTTTGATGCCGAGGAATGGTCGCATCGTACTGATGACAACTACAATGTGGATGGCAACATGTGGGCACCCGATGTCATCTGGAACCCCACGATGCAGAAGTGGTGCATGTACTTGAGTATCAACGGCGATGCCTGGCACTCAAGCATCATCCTGTTGACAGCCGACAATATAACGGGGCCTTATGAATACCAGGGTCCAGTGGTCATCTGTGGTTTCCAGGATAGTGGCCATAGCTACAAAGGCACTGACCTTGAACTGGTGATCGGTACACAGTCATCGCTGCCTGCTCGCTATAACGTAGGCAATGGATGGGGTCGCCGCTGGCCCCATACCATCGACCCGGCTGTCTTCTATGATGAAAAGGGCAAACTATGGATGGTCTACGGTTCATGGAGCGGTGGCATCTGGATGCTGGAACTCAACGAGCAGAACGGTCTGCGCGACTATGACGTGACCTATCCTTCAACTAACGGTACGTCAGACGGTGTAACCAGCGACCCCTATTTTGGAACGAAGATTGCCGGTGGCTACTACGTATCGGGCGAAGGTCCGTATATTGAGCATATCGGCGACTACTACTACCTGTTTGTGAGCTACGGCGGTTTTGCTCCTGACGGCGGTTACGAGATGCGTGTCTTCCGTTCGGAGAATCCTAATGGTCCTTATAAAGATGCCTCTAACCGTTCGGCTATTTATAACAGTTATGCGATGAACTACGGAACGGGCAGCAGTGATCTGCGAGGTGAGAAGATACTGGGTGCCTACAACAACTGGGGCTTCCAGACCGTGGGCGAGTGTGCACAGGGCCATAACTCTATCATCGCTGCCGAGGACGGACGCACCTATCTGGTGTATCATACGAAGTTCAATAATGGTACTATCGGTCATCAGGTACGTGTGCATCAGGTGTTCCAAAACAGCAACGGTTGGCTGGTGGCAGCGCCTTTTGAATATAATGGCGACGAGGCAGTAAGCGGTGATGTGGCCACCAAGGAACTGGCTGTACGCGACGAGATTCCGGGCACCTACGAACTGCTGATGCATAAGTACAGAATGGACTATGCCAACTTCGAGGAGGTGACGCCCGTGAAACTCACACTCTCAGAGGATGGCAAGGTCAGCGGAAAGTACACCGGCACGTGGTCGGTAGAAGAGGGTACCAGTTATCTGAAACTGACGATGAATGGCGTAGCATATAATGGCGTCATCTACGAACAGCAGATGGACCAGATGAGCATCAAGACCATCTCGTTCACAGCAATGGCCAACAGTGGTGTCAACATCTGGGGTTATAAGTACCAGCCTAAGTATGCAGTGGCTTGGCAGTTGAACAACCAGCAGATTCCCGTCATTGCTGACCAGAATGTCTCTAAGTCTATCGACTTGATGAGCATGGATCAAGGATTGGATAACGTCGATGTGGCATGGACCAGTTCTGAGCCAGAAATCATCTCTGAATACGGTCGTTACAACCCCACGGGTGTTGCTGAGGATAAGAACGTGGACCTCACGGTGCGTGTGTCGTCCAAAAATTATTATTGGACACAGAACTATAGCGTGAAAGCACTCTCGGAAGCCAATGCGACGTCTACTGCCAACTGGAAGGAAGGTCTATTGGCACATTATGGCTTTGACGATGCCGACCTGACCAATACGTTGAATAGCGGCGAGAAAGCCCAACTGCTCAGAAAGAGTACCACCGCTGTGCCAAAGACTGAAGAGGGTGACCCACTGCGCAACGGCAATGTGGTACATACCAACTTTGGCGCTAATGGAAAGGAGAGCTACGTGAGCATGCCCAACCCGCTCTTCGGCAAGTCGCTGGAGAACGGCGCTACCATCTCGTTCTGGGTAAAGCGCACTGATGATAACCTCTGGGATGCACTCCTTGGCATGTCCGACGGTACGGGTAAACTGTTCCTGACAGGTAATCTGTATATGGGCTATAATGCTGGTGATGACAAGAACTGGCTCGACATCAACCATCCGAACACAGTACAACCAACCGACCTCAAGGTGGGACGCTGGAGCCTGGTGACTATCACATTCTCGCGTAGTGTGACATCGACAGCAGGTGGCGTAACCATCTATGTAAATGGCTCTAAGAAGAAGGGCGACCGCTTCAACGGTCAGCTGGATGGCGTGAGCAAGACTACCAAGACGGCTTACGACTATAACCTGCTGATCAACATGCTGGCAGCATGTCCGGAGCTCTATCTGGGCAACGGTTCGTTCTGGGGCTCGGCTGACGCGCGTTTTGACGACGTGATGATCTACGACCGTGAGCTGAAGTCGTCTGAGGTATTGGCTCTGAACCAGATGATCAACCGTGTATTTGATGCTTCTTCACTGACCAACGGCATCGAGCAGATTACCATCACACCGGCTGATGTGGATGCTGTCTACGATCTGGGAGGTCGCAAGATGATCAATAACGAGTTGAGGAAGGGACTCTACATCAAGAGTGGTAAAAAAGTAATCGTTAGATGAAAAAACTCTTAGTTCTTCTATCCTTATGCATGGCGACTGGTGGGCTGCATGCCCAGTCCAGTCGCATGCAGGTTTTAGAGTCTGCACAAAACTTCGTCATCTATACTAAGAGTGGAGTGGCCTATCATTATCTGGTGCATAGTCAACAGTCCTATAAGATGCAAAAGCACGATGGTAAGGTGACTATCGCAGGCGATGATTTTGATGTGGCTGATATCAAGGAGATGCGCTTCGTGAAATTGTCGCGGTTCTCGCTCGATGAAGACAGCACTGCCTTCTCTACCAACTATAATATTGACCACGGACTATTGGCTTTCCGCAGAACGCTGACCATAGGACAGTGGAACACGCTTGTTGTTCCATTCTCCCTGACGGGAAGACAGGTGCAGGATGCTTTTGGCGAAGGCACTCTGTTGGCTAAGCCTCGTGGCATCACAACAGGTGATGTGGCTACTGTGGAGTTTGAAACCATTGCCATCAATACTGATGAGGAAGTGGTTAGTGCCGGACAGCATTATCTCATCAAACCCACACGAGAACCTGATGTAGCTGTTGGCGCGTTGACTTCCATTTTATATGCAGGAAAACGTATAGCCGGTCCTGTGTATATCATCCCCAATGTCTCGTTGGATGGAAATCAGAAGGGACCAGCTATCCAGCGTTTACAGTCAACGGACAACCAGTTGTTCTTTGCGGTAAGGGGTAGCTACCAGAACCAGAAGGAACCATCTACTTCCAGTATGTTGTTCTATGCTGTCGATGACAACGGCCGCTTTGCCAATTATGGCAACAGCATTCAGTTGCAGGCTTTTAGGAGTTGGTTGCAACAGGTCAAGAATGACAAAGGACTGGATATCCATTTCTATATCTGCGGTGTAGAAGAAGACATCACCGGCACTTCTTCGCTGAACGGCATCCTGCAGGATGACAATCGGCCTGACTGTGTCTTCGACTTGCAGGGGCGTCGAGTGTCAAACTCTACTTCCACCTTGAAGACAGGTCTCTATATTATTAACGGTAAAAAGGTTATTGTCAAATGAGGAAACGCCTTGCTTTATCAGTTATCATCACCTTGTTGTCATGGACTGCTGTCATGGCACAGGACTCCCTATGGATTCGATACGAAAACCGTTTCAACGACAATGTTTCATTCCGCATAGGCGATGTTGATGAGTTGGAAATACTGAACTCTCGACTGAAAATAGGTACCCAGTCGATAAGTGTTCCTGCTAATCAGGCTGCTATCATGTTTGACAATCCGGGACGCATCCTGCTGAAACCTGATACCTATTCCGGCACCGATTACATGAATGCGAATGCAAAGGAAGGGTATAACTTCAGCCATAGCCTGGAGAGCGAACATTTTGTCGTGTTCTGGGATGTGCGTTTCGGCAATGACCCCACACATATCCAGTATCCAGGTGACGGTAATGTAGCCAATGCCTATAATGTGCTCAACGTAGCAGAGAAGTGCTGGCAGATGTATGCAGGTGAACTGGGTTTCCTCGTAGAGGGACAGTCTATTACCGATAAGTACAAGATACAACTGTATATCCCCTATCAGAAGGATTGGCGTGCCGATGCCTCAGGCACCAATGGCGTCAATGGCGGTATGACTGGTATAGGACACTTCAATCCTTGGGCTGCCAATGCCCGCGGTGGCCATACCATTGCTCACGAGGTAGGTCATACGTTCCAATACCTCGTCTCAGCCGACCTGGGTACCGATGCTGCCTGGCACTATGACCGTGGCTGGCGATGGGGCTGGGGCGGAGGCAATGACAATAGCTGGTGGGAGAGTTGTGCCGACTGGCAAGCCTACCAGATCTTCCCCGAGCGTCAGTTTACCGATGGCGAATACTTTGAGCAACATCTGGACAACCACTTCAAGAACATGCTGCACGATGACTGGCGCTATGCCTGTTGTTTTATTCAAGATTGGTGGACGATGAAGAACGGACGTGACTTCATAGGACGTATGTGGCGTGAGACCATCCCTTATGAAGACCCCATTCAGACTTACAAACGCATGCTGGGCATGACACAACAACAGTTCTGCGACGAACTGATGGAGGGCTATATGCGCATGGCAACATGGGATATCGATGGAGTGCGCGACCGTGCCAAGCACCGCATCGGACAACATAAGAACTTCCTGACCGCGGTAAATGCTGCTCAAGGCATCTATTCCACCACTCCTGCTAAATGTATCCAGAACTACGGTTATCATATCACTAATATGCAGCGCCCAGCCGCAGGCACTACGGTGAAAGCCTCTTTCGTCGGACTTACTAATGCTGAGGGTTACCATTATGTCTATCCTGAGCGTGCTGGTTGGCGCTATGCTTTCGTGGCTTTGATGACCGATGGAACACGTGTCTATGGTGAGGTAAAGGCAGATGCTGAAGGCACTGCCGAACTGACCATCCCCACGGGGCATGGTGCGTGCAACCATCTCTTCTTCGTGGCAATGGGTGCTCCCACTGAGCACTGGCCTCACCCTTGGACCGTTGGGAAGGCATCGGCTGATTGGTCACAGAATGAAGAACAGTGGCCTTATCAAGTGACTTTTGAGAATACTAAACCATTATAGTGGCTATAGTACCTATAATAATAAAAACTAAAAACAATGAAAAGAATACTGATTACCCTGGTTGTCGGTTGCCTCATAGTGGCACCCTTGGCGGCTGCCAAGAAGAAGCAGGCTCAACCTCAGACTGACCGTGAGTACTGGTGTGAGCAGGCCTACAAGATGGCACAGCCTGTGTTGGAGAATATGGCGAAGGGTGAGTTGCAGAAAAATATGCAGACCGAGTTCTCGCCATCATTTGACAAGCGCGATCGCAGAGTGGTCTATATGGAGACCTTCGGTCGACTGATGGCAGGCATCGCCCCGTGGCTCGCTCTTCCAGACAGCGCTGTCGGCAGTTCTGCTGCCGACCAGAAGGAGCTAACCATGCGCAAGCAACTCCGTGAGTGGGCACTGGCATCGTATAAGAATGCCGTCGATCCCAACAGCCCCGACTATCTGCTATGGCGCAAGGAGGGACAGACACTCGTGGATGCTGCTTATCTGGCTGAGAGTTTCATCCGTGGCTATAATGCCTTGTGGGTGCCCCTCGATGATCTGACAAAGCAGCGCTATATTGAAGAGTTTACCAACCTGCGCCGAGTGGATCCACCCTATACCAACTGGCTGCTTTTCTCATCGGTGATTGAGAGTTTCCTGGCTAAAGTGGGCGCTCAGTGTGATAACTTCCGCGTGAACATGGCCATCCGTAAGGTAGAGGAGTGGTATGTGGGTGACGGTTGGTATTCCGACGGCGAGGGCACCTTTGCCTTCGACTACTATACCAGCTACGTCTTCCATGCCATGTACTTAGAGACATTGCAGAACATGATTGACGCAAGACGCAGCGGATGGGGAATCAACTACAAGACCTTCCGTGAGCATGAATTGAAACGTGCGCAGAAGTTCAGCATCATACTGGAGCGTTTCATCTCCCCTGAAGGAACCTTTCCCGTCATCGGACGTTCTACACCTTATCGTATGGCAGCCATGCAGCCGTTGGCACTGATGGCATGGTATCAGACGTTGCCCAAGGAACTGAGCAACGGACAGGTACGTGCAGCCCTTACTGCTGTGATGCATCGCATGTACGATCAGCAGAACAATTATAATGAAGGTGGTTTCCTGACCATCGGTTTCTGTGGCAGTCAGCCTGACACAGCCGACTGGTACACCAATAATGGGTCGCTCTATATGACATCGCTCTCACTGATGCCGTTGGGCCTGCCTGCCAATCATCCGTTCTGGACATGCGAGGCAGAGCCTTGGACACAGGTCAAGGCCTGGAGCGGGCAGCCCTTCCCGAAGGATCACCGTTGGAACGATTAAGTCAGCGGTAAGTTTGAAAAATAAGATAAGCACTGTCGCCATGCAATGAAAAGCATGACGACAGTGCTTCGTTTAAGGTGCCTTGCCACCATTCTTGGTAGGCGTATGAAGACCATTTCAGTTGTGTAGACTCCAGACGTGAACATCCGAAATTGAAGATGCTCACCTGTTGGCCCTTGTGCGAGGTGAATGAGGTGTCGCCCTTAGCAGGTGTGAAGAAACCTTGGTCGGTGAACATCATTGCTTCCACCTGCATGCTCTGATAGTAGCGCATGAGAAGGGCGATATTGCCAAGGGTGTGGTCCTCTCGTCGGCCAGTACAACCAATATAGGCTATGCGTTGCCATCCCTGTTCTATGCAGTAGCGCGTAGCTTTTGTCAGGTCATTGTCTTCTTGCTCGTCTACCTGAATAAGCAGATGACGATACATGTCGGGCACACTGTCGCCATCGCCGATGACAATGATGTCCCTATCGCCTTCCATGAGGAGCGTTGACAGTTGCATGATGGCGCCATCGCATGCCACGATATGCTTGGCACTGTTCAGAATGTCTAAAGGCACTGGGTGTGTAGGAAACTCACCGTTGGCCACTATCACTACATCAAATTCCATATTCATCTTTCTCTTCTCTCCTCTACACCTTCATCATCTTCTTCCATTTGAAGTAGCCTGCTATAGCAATGCCAACGTAGAGCATATAGAGTCCAGCCTTGAAGGGAATACCCTTTTGAACATAGAGCACACAGCAGACGACATCGACAACCACCCAGAACCACCACTGCTCTAGGAACTTACGTGCCAGTGCCCACATGCCCACAAAGCTGAGGGCATTGGTGAAGGCATCGAGAACAGGTACGGTAGAGTTGGTCCATGTCACTAATATATAATAGGTGGCACCCCATGCTGCGAGGAAGAAGAGTGTGGCAGGCAGATAGAAACGGCTCGGCATGCGGATGATGGGCAACTCGCGTTGTTCCGTTTTGGTCTTCTTGAACTTCCAGATAATCAGTCCATAGACAGCCGCCAGGGTATAGTAGCACGCCATGCCCGCATCACCATACAGACCATG
>Ga0247609_10000629_pt1 | contig 47507 bp, 22 predicted proteins | sample 172DNAGHGlowgp2_FD_193487 | JGI IMG/M metagenome (GOLD analysis project Ga0247609, IMG submission 193487) | Sheep rumen microbial communities from Palmerston North, Manawatu-Wanganui, New Zealand - 1728 DNA GHGlow gp2 | ecosystem: Host-associated > Mammals > Digestive system > Stomach > Rumen ... | reverse complement strand
AGGCGGCAACGTACCCACCAGCGACACCCAACCCGGCTACTCCAGTTGGACCCATTTCCTCGACAGCGTCTACGACGGTAGCAGTAGGGTAGTGGAGTACACCACCCGCTCGGTGTCGATGCGCCAGCAGGCACAGTATGCCGTGGGGCGTCTCGCCGCTCGCGTCAAACTGGAGACCGACGTGCTCTACGATGCCAGGGGTATGGCCTATGATGCCACCAACGGCTTCACACTCGTAGGCTATATCATAGGCGGACAGCACGAGGTGGACTATAACTTCTACCCCGTGGAAGGCAGTAGGGAGTATGCTATCTACGACACCGACCTGAACAGCGGTAATCACCTGGTGAAGAAAGGTGCCTGGACAGCCTATAACTATACATTAGGTCTGGCCACGCCGTCAGATACAAATGTCAGCATCGCCCTCGAGCTGATCAACAACGGCGCCGACTTTGAGGGAGCCGACGGTACCATCGTGCATGGCGCCACCTTCTATCTCGTTGCCAACATGAACCCGAAGACCGGTTCCAACTACTCAACGGGAATTCTGGATCAAATCTTCCTCAAGGACTTCGCCACCCGTGCCGATATCACCATCCTGCGTGGATGGCCCGACACCAATGGCGACGGCATACCCGATCCGGAACTCGACGATGAGAACCAGCCCAAACCACTCACCGGACTTGCCACTGCCACCTATGGTCTGCCAGCCCCCTCGTTTGTGCCCCCTTCTGTGGGTATGAGCGTCGACTTCAGTTGGAACAAGGGTCTGGAGTTTGATGATGTCATTTTATAATGAAAATAGCGATCAATCATTTTAATAGTAACTTTTAAACAAATAACAACAATGAAGACAATCAAGAATTTCGCCTGCCTCGTTGCTCTCGCAGCAGTAGGCGCCTTCGGCTTCACCGCTTGTTCATCAGACAGCGACGTTGGGGAGAACCCCAACGTAGTGTTCGATGAGAATGGTCATGCAGGTGTTAAGCCCGAGTTCGTGATTTCTATCCCGCGTAGTGTCATTGCCACCCGTATGACAGGTGACGTGACCCAGAACCAGGGTACCGTAGCCCAGTTCCGCGGACTGGACAACATCCGACTCATATCGTTTGCGTCAGAGCCAACCACTTCGTCACCGAAGCTCTCTGACATTCTGCGTCTGAGTTCTATCAGCACGCTGAACAACACACCTAACATGAACTACAAGGTGTATGCCGACCAGTTCGTGCCCGTAGGCACCAAGTACTTCCTGTTCTATGCCAAGGCTGTTGACAACACTGCCGACACTGACATTACCACAATGGACGACAAGTTCCACTTCGGTAAGCTGAACCACACCGGTCTGACCGATGCTGAGTTCAACACTCCCAACGACATCGTGTTCAGCCTGGAGCCCATCAACACCAACAGCGACCGTGAGGCCGGCGACCCCACTGGTCAGGCTCTGGTGAAGCTGATGACCGACCTGGCTAACATCACCGTGAGTGGTGTGGCTGCTCCTGAGGATAAGTGGAAGACCACAACCAACCCCACACTGGCTCCCCTCTACAAGGCTTTCATCGGTGTGACCACCGGTTCTTCTAACAGCGTGGCTATCATCCTGAGCAAGATCTACAACGGACTGAAGCACGTACCTTCTACCGATGCCGCCTATAAGTTGGCTGAGGCTATGAGAGTGATGATTGAGGATGCTTGCACCGAGACTCCTGTCTCTGGCGCACCTGTGAAGCTGAACTCAACCTATGCCGGCTATCCCCAGAACCTCGGTCTGCCCGATGGTGCTGCACGCATCCGCTGGAACGTTACCGGTCTGACTCCCAACATCTTTGTTGACATCACCGCCAACTACGGACAGGGCAACAAGGTGCCCATCACCAACTATGTTTATCCCGCTGCCCTCTGGTATTATGCTAACTCACCTCTGAAGGCTTCTGCAGAGATTGAGTCGAAAGATTACGAGACAGCAGGTAACTGGGACGGCGTCATCAGCAGCGTTTACAATGCAGCTACCGACGAGGTACAGGACAACACCCAGTCTGTGGCTATGGTTAAGCAGGCTAACTACGGCGTAGGTCGTCTGGAAACCAAGGTCAAGATGGGTGATGGCATCTTCTATGATGGTAATGGTGAAGAGGTAAATGTAGGCACAGGCTACACCTTGAAGGGTATCCTCCTCGGTGGTCAGTGCAGTGCTGGTTTCGACTTCACTTCTAAGGGTAATGAGAACCTGACCATCTACGACCGCGAGATGGCAAGCAATACTATCGTTGCAAAGCCCAGCACCACCACAGGTGTAGGTAACCAGACACTCGCTCTGGAGACCAAGGGTGGCCAGACCATCTACTGCGCCCTCGAGCTCATCAACGGCGGTGACGACTTCATGGGTGCCGATGGTATCATCCCCGCAGGTGGCACATTCTACATGACTGCTAAGCTCGATCCTACCACCGCTTCCAACTATGTAGCCGGTACGCTGGATAAGATTATCATGCAAGACCACGTGACCAATGTCACCATCACCATCAAGAACGGCAGCACCACCGTTGACCGCAACAACGACGGTACCCCCGATGTCTATCTGAAGGATCCCGATGGCAAGCCTACAGGCGTGGATACCAACGGTGACGGTACTCGCGATGACTATGATATCGACGGCGACGGTAACAATGATGACTTCATCACCGATCCTGATCACGGCGGTCCCGGTTGGGATACCGACGGCGACGGCGAGGTGGACCTCCCCGTTACACCCAACGAGGAAGGCGAATATCCCGACCAGCCCACAGTCAACGAGGGTCTTGGCAACGCTACCAACGGTCTGCCTAACCTGACCAGCCCTGGTATCGAACTCGGTACCTCTGTCAACCTCGAGTGGCAGCAGGGTCTGATCCTGAATCCAAGTATCTAATCATCTATAGTGCGGAGTCGGAGAGAGCTACAAGACGTTGCTGTCTCCCTCCGACTCCTTTTTCTAAAAGAATTATCAGAGAAAACAATATGGTAATCTATAAGTTACATAAGGTAAAAATGATATTGCTGCTCCTTGGAGCAGTCACTGTCCTCACGGGTTGTAAGGATGGTGATGCCATATTCTCTGATATCAACGACCCTGAGGCAGATTTCCTGAGAGCGGGTGAGCACGGACTAGTACCCATCAGCATGTCGATGAATATCTCCTCCAACCGCCGTACGGACAACGGCACCAGAATGTCTAATACCGTCACTCAGATAGAGTCACCATCACTCCGCACAGTGACGGATTTCCACGTTATACCCTATAGCGTCAAACGAGAGATAACTGCCAGTGACCAACCGCTGGTAGGGCAGGAGAACGACCTGCCACAGGTGGGCGGCACCACCTATTATTATTATGGAGCAGCCCATAACGTACCCAAGGGAACGTCATCGTTCCTCTGTTACTGTAAGGCCACTTCAGCAGGCGACAAGGTAACCAACGGCTCTATTGTCGCGCCCGACCTCAATACACGTATGGCAACCAGCGAGATTGTCTTTGCGCCGGATATCATCTATGAGACAACGACAGCCCACGCTGACGCCAATACCATTGCCAATAAACTGACTGCCATAGCCCTTGCGGGCAACTGGAACACCTCAACGATTCCCAGTTGGAAGACACTCTTCAGCATGTTTACCAATGAGGGAAAGATCATAGCAGGCAGCAGTAAAAATGTGATAGCACTCGTTGGCGCACTCAAAGACGGTGTCAACAAACAGAATGACGGTACACTCAAGACCGCTGTCCTCGCGGCTATTGACGACTTTGAGGCTAACGTTCCTGCAAACTTCCCAGCAAAAATAGGTCTGCCCGACGGCGCTGCCGTATTGCAATGGGACAACTCCACTCATCACTTCAATGTCGTCACCCAGGCCAGCACGATGGCAAAGATTATCAGCACTGACCGCTATGTCTATCCGCCAGAGCTGTATTTCTATGCCAACAGTCAGATACATACTACCAACAAAGAGATACTTGCCAGCTACTATCAGGGCAAGACCTGGGCAGAGGTGCTCGACGGCTACGAACAGAAAAACGGCACTGTCAACGGTAATACCCGTTCGGCAGTCATCATCGAACCATTAGGCTTTGCCGTCGGTAGCCTGCTCGCCACGGTACAAGCAGAGAGCGGCATCTTAAGAGATGCTGACGGACAGGCTATCATACTCACATCGGAAACATTCCCGCTGAAGGGTATCCTCATCAGCGGTCAATATAAACAGGGCTTCAACTTTGAACCCATCAACGACATCAACGAGAAGGTCATCTACGACGCATCCATCAGTGACGTGTCGCTCATACAGACAGCCAGTCCTCAGAAATTCACTACGCTGACCTACCAGAGCAAGGAGAGCGAGGAACCTCTGTGGATTGCCTTGGAGTTTGAGAACAACAGCAGCACGACCTTCAGAGGTGTCAACGGATTGATATACCCCGGCACGAAGTTCTATCTGACAGGTTCGTTGGATCCAGCCTTGAGTAACGATGCTTCAGCCGACCTGAAAAAGAGAGTATTCACCAAGAGTCATATAACACAGATTACCATGAAGGTGGCAAGTCTGGAAAAAGCATACAACGTAGTGCCCGACCTGCTGTCGGGACGCCTGGAAATTGGCGTACAGCTCGTCTCAGAATGGATTGAGGCGACACCTGCGAATGTAATTCTTAAATAATTGAAAATTGAAGATTGAGAAATACATATTAGGGTTGCTGATGGTGCTGGCGATGACAGCATGCAAAGGCGGAAGTGAGGATGACTTCAGACCAGAAGAATGTTATCTCACCATCTACGTCTATGCCCCATCCAGCCCTCTTCTTACTCGTTCTGATGTCAACTATCAGGATGCCACTACACAGGAAAATGATATCAAGAAACTGCAGCTGTGGGTCTACAAACACGCCACAGGTGAACTGGTCAGCTACCTCGAAAGGAGAATGTAGAGGTGGGCACCTCATCGGCCTCTGTCTTCACCATGATTATCAGTCCGGCATTTGCCAACGCCCCTGAGAATGTTGATGTCTATGCCCTGGCTAATGTCTCAGCCGGCAATACAGGATATACATTCAACAGACAGACCACGAGAAGTGAACTGGAGGAAGCAGTATTGAAGGACGACTTCTTCGGAGTGAATGATGGAAAGCTCATACAGGCTGTACCAGAAGATGGTCTGCCCATGACTGCCATCTTGAAAAATCAACCGGTGGCTGGCACTTTCCCCGCACTGCGCATCGGTACGGAAGAGACCATGGCTACCATGCTGCTGACGCGTGCTGTCTCAAAGGTACGCTTCGTGCTCTGCAGAGCACATGACACAGAGGACACTGCCAAACAGTTGCATGCCATCACGGGCATCAATATTGATACGAAGATGATACCCTCGCAGACCTTTCTGATGCTGGAGCAACCCTTTGACAAGAGCTTTAATCCCGCCAATCCGCTCAGTGCTGCGCGCTGCCATATCGAAAACGCCGGCTATGAGAATACGGAGGCTGTCATCGGAGCCATAGATAATAGTCATATCAGCACCATCCCCATACAGGAGACTCCCAGTGATACCTGGGCGTATGACAGTTCCGTTCATGGCACATGGGCCGACTATGTCGAGGCTATCAACCAAGGCATCACAGATGGGCACCTGCTGGAGATGGGCACCACTTATCTGCGTGAAAGCGACAAGAAGATAACGGGATATATAACCTATACGGTGGAGAAAGAGCCTGCTGTAGAACGTATCACCCCCTTCGAGATGGACAAGGCTGGCGACTTCACCCGCAACCACTCTTGGACGGTGCTCGTGATGTTTGAAGGAGGTAAACTCCGTATCCTGAATGTGGTGAACATTGCGGTGAGAGAATGGAATAATAAGAATACAGACCCTCATGAGGTGTATAACTGGTGAGGAACATTGAACATTGAGCATTGAACATTGAACATTGAACATTGAACATTGAACATTGAAATATTCGATTGATAAAATAACAGGTATAGTCCTGACGGTGATGAGCGGGATGGTGCTGGGGGCTTGTTCGAGCGACGAACAACCCACGGTACAGAAAAGACGTACCTTGAATCTGGTGGTGAGTTCCAATAATACCCTTGGAACACGTGCACTGCCGGAGGGCTTTGTGCCTTATAACACACTCTATGAATCCATGCCTTCCGATGCACAGATACAAGGCTATCTGGCAAAGAGTGGTACAGAGACTCCTATCATGGGCCAGTTCTCGTTTACCGACACTGATCCGGGAGAGGGACCTCTCGTACGTGGCTGGAAGGCAATGATGCCTATCGAGAATAATGGTACCTATTATTTCTATGGCTTCTTACCCAAGGAGGATGTTCCCAATGTGAGCATCGCTCCCTATCAAAGTGATTACAGCAAAGGCGCTGAGATCACCTTCACCGGACTGGACGCTATCTCACCCGCTGATATCTGTGTCTTCGTCGGTGTGAAAGGTCATACGAACGGGACGGACGACATCAACACACTCGACATGGTGTCACGTCTGGGTAAGTTTGATATCCAGATTAACGAGGACGTGAACTATGCCTATCTGCTTGCCAACCATATCTATTGCAGTCTGCACTTCAGAATGAAGGTCAACGAGGCGTACAGTCGCGTTCGCACCATCAAGGTGAAGCAGATGAAACTGTTGTCGAACGATGGTGCTACTACTGTGAAGACAGTGAATGCGAAGGTGACACTTGCTGCAACGACTGATGGCACCGCCCCCTTGCAGTCGGTGGTGATAGAAACCAACGAGATGGGACAGCCTGACACGCCTGCCATGCTCTTTGATAACGAAGACGAGCCGTGTGTGCTGACTACAGAGTTCAAAAACTTCCGAGGCTTCATGGCGCCGGCAAGCAACCAGACCTTTATGTTGCAGACCATCTACGACATCTATGACCGTTATGGCAACCTGGTACGTGAGAATTGTGTGGCAGAAAACAAGATTAACAGTAGTACGGTGCGTGGCTTCTCCAACCCGCAGACGGGCGATAGCTTTACCATTGACCTGTCGGTGAAGCCTTCATACCTCTATCAACTCTCGGAACCCGATCTCGATGACCCGACGTTTACGCTGGAGTAATCAAGTGTTAAGTGTTAGGTGTTAGGTGTTAAGTGTTAGGTGTTAAGTGTTAAGTGATGATGAAGATAAAAGATATACTACATAGGACGAGGAAAGGTGCATGGGGCATGCGACTGTTGTTGATGGCAGCAATGGCTCAAGGCTCGTGGTCAATGGCCAACGCTCAGGTAATCATCAGCGGTAACGTCTATGGTGGCGGTAACCAGGGTAACGTCGGTGGCAGCACCAGGGTCACTGTGAGATCCTGTGTGGTACAAGGCGACGTCTTTGGCGGTGCACGAATGGCCGATATCGGTAAAAGAACGTTTGTCAATATCGATGGCGCCAATGCTTCAGATACACTCTACATCACGACTGTCTATGGCGGAAATGATATTGCCGGAACCATCGGTGCGGCTATCGATCCTACTGATACCTTGCTGACAGAAGTGCCTGCGGAACTCACCGAGGTGCTCCGTGCCGGACAGACAAAAGCCAGTTATCCTGAAAAGAACTATGTCAACAACACCTGGAATGCCTTTGTGCGCACCAGTAAGATGCCTACCGAAAACCAGACGCACCGTCTTATCATCGGTCGTATCTTTGGTGGAGGTAATGGTGACTATTCATATACTGACGGAAGTGTTGATGGCAAATATAATGTGACCATTAACGGTACTACTTACGAGGATGTCATAAAGCCGGTCCTCGGCAAGACATACCTGGAGATAACTGGTGGCGAGGTTGCCCACCTCTATGGCGGCGGTAATAATGTGACGGTGACCGACAATACCACCATCTGCATCAATAACTCGAGTAAGGGTGTTGTAGAGGTGCTGGATCCTACAAGAATGAGAGAAGAGCTCGCCAAACTCGCGGGATTCCTCAACCTCTCAATGTTCCAAGGCAACTATAGCAGTCTGGACTTCACCCACGGACGTATCTTTGGTGGCAACAACAAAGCGGAGATGGACATCCGTCCTGTGTGGAATATACAAAAAGGTAAGATCCGTGACCTTTATTCGGGCGGTAACGAGGGTAATATGACCAGCCCTGACGGACTGATCCTGGATATTAACCCTATCCCCGCAAACCGTAGTCAACTGACTATCTACAACGTCTATGGCGGATGCCGTCGCGCTGATGTGCACCCTGCCAATCCTGCCACTGCCCAGTTGCCTAATAACTTGGGATATCAGTTCCCGGCAGGTCTTCCCGCACGTACCGTCGTACGTGGCGGCCATATCACCAATGTCTATGGCGGTAACGATATCTCCGGTCGTGTCTTTGGTGGAAATGCAGTAGGTATCTATACTACTGTCTATGGCGATGTCTATGGCGGTGGCAACGGCTCATACGCCTATACCGACAATGCTGAGTTAGGTGGTATGTCTTCATTCAAGGACTTCTATTATAATCCAGCTGATGTCAAGGCGAAAGAAAGACAATATAATGATGAGAATTTCGACTACTCATCAGACAATGCCGCAGTACAATCGGTAGAGGCACTGAATATCTTCCGACCCAATGCCGAGCAGGTGTCTATCCGCTTAAAGGGAGAAAGTGCAAGTAACCCTACGATTATCGCGGGTTCGGTGTATCTCGGCGGTAACAGTGCTACACTGAAGACGGCGACCTCAACACATTACGCAGCGGGTTCAGAACCTATGGTCGAGTTGAAGATCGGTTCTCATGTCTTTTGTAATAGCGTGTTCTTGGGTGACAATGGTGAGAACATGGTGACTGAGGATATCCTGCACCGTTATGCCAAGTATCTGGATGAAGACGGAAATACAGTAGATACCCCAGGCGATAACCGTTACGATTTCAGCCAAATGGATCTGACGATAGACTCTGTCTTTGCCAAATACATGGATGGTTGTGCTATGTCACTGCGCCCTCGTGTCGTCTTCGACAGCAAGGATAATCATGACCCCGATGATTATGAAAACTATTCTTCTTACTTCGGGTCGTTCTACTGTGGTGGCAACAGAGGTAGTATGACATGGTCCGGCACCAACACCATCAACTTCAACAAGAAGGTTATTGTCACCGATAAGTTCGTGGGCGGATGTAACAATGCTAACATCGCAGAAACCCAATATAACGCCCTATACCTGGGCGGTATGATTGGTACTGCCGTAGAGCAGAAGCCCGGTGGCATGGAGGATGCCAATGGCAATATCAAGGACTGTCTCGTCTTCAACTTCAGCGGACTGAAGATGCAACCAATGCGCTGGAAGGATGAGACAGACCCGACACAGGGCATAGAATGGAATACCTTTGACGAGAGAACTAATGCTGATGTAGATGCACCTGAAATCTCGGGCGACACCGAGAGCACAGAGGACGATATCTATCGCCGACTCCGCAACGGTAATATCTATGGCGGTTGCTATGAGAGCGGACACATCAATGGTAACATCGTTATCAACCTGCTTGATGATATCGTAGACAAGGATAAAGTCTTCGATGTCGTAGAGAAAGAGAGCGAATTACTGTATGACAACAACTCATATACTATAAAGAAACGTAACTCAGGGGTTATCCTGGACGAGCAAGGTATGGACCCGCTGGGTCTTGCCCTGAACGTCTTCGGCGGTGGCTATGGTAAAGACTCGGAGGTGTGGGGAAGTACTACGGTGAATCTGAAAGCCGGTTATACCTTCCAGATCTTCGGAGGAGGACAGCAAGGTCCTATCGGTAAGTCGCGTGAAGATAACAACGAAGCCGTTCAGACAGGCGACTATGTGTTCTACGGCAAGCACTATGCTTACGACTCCCGCTATAGCACCTACGTGAATCTGATGGATACACTCTCGGCCGGTGGCGCATCAAACGATGTGGCAGAGGCTGATTTTATATACGGCGGCAGCTTCGAGGCACCTATCATGGGTAATACCCGCATCAACCTGTGTAATGGCCGTATCTTCAATAGCTTCGCAGGCTCATGTAACGCTGACATCTTAGGACATACTGAGACATACGTCGGATCGGGACTGCTCAAGGATGGCACCGCCATTGAAGGCTTCCCCTATATCATTGACCATATCTATGGCGGTAATGACCTTGGAGGAAGTATTCTCGGTGAGAAACGTGCCGAACAGTATCCGTCGACACCGCATGCAATGCAAGCACTGGCAGACTGCGACTTCACCGACCGTGTGAACAGTAATGGGCAGGCTATCGAAAAGGTCTACCAATACAACAGCGAGACCAACACCAACCCGAGTGCGCTCACGGCATCGGCGTATATCGAATACACCAAGGGACGTGTCCTCAGTATCTTCGGTGGCGCCTATGGTGACTATGACTATACCTCAGAGAAGTATCGTGAGTTTTGTAATGCCGACGGCTCCAACAAGGCGGGTTTCAACAAACCCCGTCTGGGTAATGCCTTCATCAACATCAAACCGGTAAGCAACTCACAGAATACAGTGAGTGAAGTCTATGGCGCCGGACAGGGACAGCATTATGTCATTGAGCGTGACTCGATGCAGGAGCGAAGCTATATCCTCGTGGACATCCCGCAGAATCAGACACAGTTTGATAACACCTTGTTCTTCGGGGCAGGCGCTTTCAGCGGATTGGGTATGGAGATAGCACCAGCAACGGTGAAGGCAAATCCCGACCGTGCCTCGGCTGTTATCGACCTGCTGCGCGGACAGATTAAGAATGTCTATGGCGGTAGTTATAAGGAAGGTGTCACACGTCGTACCGTGGTCAACGTCCCTGAGGGGTCAACCATCGCTTTGAATAATATCTTCGGCGGTGCGTACGGTGTCACTAATCTCTATCCCTGTGATGTGTATGAGTCGGTGGTCAACTACCGCAGCGAACGGGAATTCCCCGGTGGTATCTATGGCGGAAACAACAATGCCCGCCGCACACTATACAGTCAGGTGAATATCTATGCCAAGCTGTGGAACAATCAGGCAAGAGGTTATACCGGCTATGTCTATGGTGGTGGCTTGGGTTCCGATACATGGTCACAATATACAGAGGTGAACCTGTGTGACGGTTCTTGGGTCTATAAAGTGTATGGCGGCGGTAGTGCAGGAAAGGTGCTCAACAAGACCTCCTTGATGAAGTGGAAGGCTGCCAATCCTGATATGGACCTGCGCATCGGTAACGGCTATAACGGTGCCGACGGCAAGGGCTATGGCTATGAGGAATATGATGCGGAAAATGGTCTTGCCAAGTATTTCGAGATGGCAAACGACATTGATGCAGGCTATATCCGCGAAGCCCCCGATCGTGGCATCGCGAAGAAGAAGTTCAATACCAACGTACGTATCCTCACAGGTGGTTTTGTAGAGGGCTACTGCTACGGCGGCGGCTACGGTTCTGATGCCATTGTGAGTGGTGATACCTATATAGCACTTGTTGGCGGTAAGGTGAAACGAGATATCTACGCTGCCGGTGAGAGTGGTGCCGTGCGCAATTTGTATGAGGCTGCGGGCAGCAAGACCTTCACGGCTACTGCCAATGCCTATGTCAAGGCCGGTGATGTACGTAATATATATGGTGGTGGCTGGCGTGGTGACGTGGGCTATCACTTGGAGACTACTCAGGATACGACCAACGATGACCTCGGATTGAGTAATGTGGTGATTGGTAACCTGCGTCCCGATGCATCCTATACAGACGGTGACCCTGCCATCGAACGTAACGCTTATGGTGCTGGTGAGGGTGGATCTGTCTTTGGTAAGTCGTGTCTGACCATCAACAACGGACACATCGGGTATAAGTACGATGCTGAAACAGAAAAATACGTTGAGGTGCTCGACGATGCTAACGTTGGCGACAATCTTCTTGATGATAGTGGTAATGCCTTCGGTGGCGGTTATGTGGCCAACAGCTATACCGATGAGTCGTACGTGACCATGTATGGCGGTGTGGTTCGAGGCGGCCTCTATGGTGGTGGCGAAATAGGCCCTGTGGGACGTGGCGCCCTGCGTACCGACAATGACACCTACTTCCCGCCTACTACGGCAGCTAATATGAATCATGAGGCTAAGATCTACAAGCCCGGTTCTACAAATGTCTATATGTATGGCGGTCACGTGTTACGCGATGTCTTCGGCGGTGGCCGTGGCTTCGATAACTGGGGCGGTGACGGCACATTCTACTATTCCGCAGAGGATATAGCCAAGATGGACCTGATGGCCAAAGGCTATGTCTTTGGTTCTACCAATGTCTTCATCCGTGGTGGTGAGATAGGAACCAAGGATGGTGTGGCTAAGGGTTATGGTAACGTCTTTGGCGGTGGTAATATCGGATTCGTCTATAGCGGTACAGGAAGAAAGGTAGGCACAAAGGTCACCGATGATGACGACCTCGTAGAAGGTATGCCTACAGATGGCGGTGGCTATTACTATGAAGGTGGCAACAAGAATGCCTCGATGACATTGGACAGTAATGTCGATGTCGCTCCATACTGTATGGTGACCAGCGAGGGTGGTATCACTATCGATGGTACATCGTATGCCAAGGGCGTCTATGTTCCGACTGAGGCCCTGAATAAGATCAGGAATAAAAAGACCGATGCCGCAGAATGGGCTAAACTGGACCTTACAGGTATCACCATCCATAATGCCGTCTTTGCAGGAGGTAACGTGTCGGTGGGTAGTGACCAGATCTACGCTAATGCCAATACGGTCTACGGCAATGCATCAGCAGCACTCCGAGACATCTTCCACAACGACCTCATCACTATCGGAACAGAGCATACTGGTGGTATCTATGGCGATGGCAACCTGACCTTCGTCGACGGCTACCGTGAGTTGCATATCGGCAACTATGGCACCGACTACTATACCTTGTCGGATAACATCACACTGGAAGAGTATCATAAACTGAACGACCGTGAACGCGCTTACTTTGAGTTGCAGTACGAGTGCCAGCAGACATGCAGTGACAAGAACGGTAAGAGCTATGTGGTGAAGGCACGTCTCTCGGCAGATGAGTATAAGACTCTTTTTGAGGGTACCGAATACTATAATGAATCCTATTGGAAGGAGTATGGCTTCTGCTCTATCTATGCCGGTAGACTGCTGAACACCATTCAGCGTGCCGACATGGTGGGTGTCTTTGGTAGTCGACTGGTGCTGCAAGGTGCCCGCGACCGTGTGCCTGAGAAAGCCGACTATACCAACTATACCATCAACCGTGTGGGCGAGGTGTCACTCAACAGAGTACGTTCGATAGCTCCTGGTGAGATTCCTGCCGACACCATCCATGGTAACTACTTCGGTATCTATAGCGTGGTGAACTATCTGGGCAACCTGACCAGTGATGTGTTCATGGCTGATACCCGCGTGACCGACGTGAACGAGACTAACGAGGCAAACAAAGCTGACGGTAAATCGTATCACGATTGGAAAGTCTATCACAAAGACAAGAGAAACCGAAACAATGGTGTCAGCGACAACAAGGTGGCGCTGGCTTCAGGTGTTTATCTGGAAATACAACGTGAGACCAGTGAGGGCAAGGAAAAGCCCGACTGGGGCTATATCACCGGTGTGGTACAGCTCGACCTGATCAATGTGATGACAGGTATGGGTGGTGGCTACGTCTATGCTAAGAACGAGCACCGCACGAAGGTACACCACGACGACTGGCAAAAGGTGATTCTCTCACCATATAATGCCAATGCCCGCACGTATAAGAAATTCTCATTCACCGATACCATTGAGGATATCGAGACATCGGGTAACTTCATTCACAACACCAAGCAGATTATCGACGACTGTTATCCTACAGCCAACAAATACAAGGGCGCGGACGCTGCACCTGCTCACTACTGGTATATCAAGGGTAGTATCTATCTCTATGACCAGTATATCTCGGCTTACACCGGATCGGCTACTGCCTACAGCGAGCGCGTCAGCCTGCCACTGACCATCACCGCCGCATCGCACGGACAGATGAAACTGAGCGATATCCAGCCCAACTACTATGCTTATTATAACAAGGAGCACACCAAGCTCGGTGCTAACGACAGCGTCTTGGTCAACAACGTACACTACGTCCTCAACGAGCCTATCACCTATTGGGACTACAGCCAACTCTCATTTGAAGACAAGAAGTGCTTCGAGCGTGAGACCTATGTCACTGTGGCTGAGTGTAGGATAGGAGAGACGGTCTATCCGAAGGGCTATGTACTGCTACCTGATGACTATACTTCATTGCTGGAAGCTACCACCGACAGTATATATAATGTAGAGCGTGATGAGAAGGTCCTGTTCACAGATATCTTCCGTCCGTCAAACAACCTGGGACACGACAAGGGTTATTTGCTGACCTATGAAGTCAGCAACCCAATGGTGTGGGACAAGTGGTACACATCAACTACCGGTGGACTGAGCAATCGTAAGAACACCGAGCAGTATAACAACGAAACAGGCTATACACCCGGACCTACTTACAGCGTGAAGGCCGGTCGTGGTGGCGTCTACGGACAGAGAGAATACTCGCAGGGCGATATCATCACCAAGGAAGTGTATGATACCTATACTCGTATTCCATCGGAGAACAGAGATACCCTTTCCAATCAGGCTCACTTCGAACAGGCATACGTCGTCAAGATTGAGTTGACCACCAAGAACAAGGACAACCTCGACCAGCACCTCTATCCCGGATCGACGATTGCCAAGTCGGATTATACCGAGGCACAGTGGAACGCCATCGTGAGCAGTGTCGACTCAGCCCGAGTGGTGACCAGCACCCTGGATCTCGGCGGTGGTGAATATATCTATGCCGGCGACCTGCTGACACAGGCGGACATCGATGACATCGTAGCCCGCTATGACGATCAGACCGACGCATCAGTGAAGGAATATCTCGACCTCGCTTACTATTGCACGGCAGGTGGAAACTATGGCGGTAACCTGTATGTAGAGGGAACGGCATATAAGGCTATTGACACCTGGTGCTCAATGTCGGCTGCCGACCGCAATAACTTCCAGTTTAACTACGATGCACTCGACGTGCTGCTCGATCCTACCTATGGCGGTCAGGAGGGACAGAAGAGACAGTATGACAGCGAGACCTATAACCCGCTGCTCTACTCAGGAGCGAAACCCATCGACTACGAGGCCGTCTACAATGGTACAAACTTCACCTATTATAAGAGCGACGGTACAACAGAGGTGCTTATAGAGAAAGACCATACCTACTCGCGTCAGCAATATGAGGCTATCCCTAATGAGCAGTATTACTATTCGCCCATCGAGGTGACGGCGCCAGGAACCTATTACGTCGTTCGTGCTCCGTTCGTACGTGGTGAGCGTCCCTATGCTGCCGGTGAGGTCATCTCATCCGAATTCTTCGATGCACTCAATGATGATCAGAAACTGCATATCGATCAGATAGAATTTGATTCTACCAAGACCAATGCGCCTACTACTGTGGAGGGTAAACCTGTTTACGAACCCAAATACTATTACTATCGTCGTGAGAGCTATGTAGTGGGTAAAAACGGTTACCAGTATAACGATGACACGGAACTGACCGTGACCGATGTCTTCGACTCATTACTGACCTATACCAAGGGACAGACAGTCGACCAGTTGATTATCATTAGTGATGCTAATTACAAAAATCTTGTCAATCTGCAGAAAGACAACTTCACCATCGTGGGTAACTCACCCGTTGAGGTAAGTACGCTCTATGTATCGCGTGAGTCTGACATCCACGACTTGTCGAAGGAGAAGATTATCACCGTGGTCTATCTGTACGAGTATCAGGAGAGCGACGAGTCGGGTACACATATCACTCCTATCAGTGAGCGCCACATCGTCAACATCCATATCCAGTTCAAGAGCGGCGTGCCTGAGATAGGACAGCTCACCAAGCCTAATACCGTACTGCCGGGTTCGGCTGTCGGTCTGAAGGTGCCTACCGTTACGCCAGGCGCTTATGAGGTGCTGAACTCTGGATGGGAGATCTTCTCTAATCCGCAGGATGCCCTGAGTCATAAGAACGGTCAGCCATACTACAACAACTCTACCCCGATGTACTGGTATCAGGACGGTTACCTCGTAGCCTACTATGCCAAGACCTATCTGGGCAAGACCTATAGTAATGCCGTTGAGTTCTCGGTGGGTAACTACCACGACATCGGCGAGGTGATGGCCGACAGCCTGCATCACATGTATATTGATCATAAGGATGTGTCACGAGCTCCTAAGATATATATCGATGGTCGCACATCAGCCGTTCCAGGAAAGAGCAAGCTCGACCTGCTGAAGGATCTCTATGAACTGACACTCCACGAGGCTGAGTTTGACAGTGATAATCATCCTATTGCTATCACCGAGGAGTGCGCCGTCAAGGGCCATTCAGGTGTGAACACCTCTATGATTGGTGCCGGCAAGGGACTGGAACTCATCCTCAAGAGCAATGTCAGCCCGACAGCATATACCGACTGGACGCCTATCGGCACCGACTCGGAACACTGCTTCGACGGCACGCTCCATGGTGATGGCTATACCATCAGCGGCCTCAACAACTCACTCTTCAATGACCTCTGCGGTGAGGTGTATAACCTCGGAGTGACCGGCTCGTTCACCTCAGCGGGTATCGTCAATACCGGTAAGGGCTACGTGGAGAACTGTTGGGTGAAGAGTACGGCAGAGAATGTCAACAGCAGCGTGAAGGCGGTCTTCGGTAATCCTACCGATGATCATGGTACACAGGTGGTCAACTGCTACTATCCAGAGACCAATGCCTACAGTGAGACCAGTCATGCTCGCGGCAATGCCCGCAAGATGCCTGTCAAGGCATTCAACAATGGTGAGGTGGCTTACGACCTTAATGGCTTCTATCTGCAGAAACGTTACTTCGACCATAAGCCACAGACAACGGGCACACAGTATAGCTACTTCGTGGCCAATGGCGACGGTACACTGTCGGCAGAACCTTCTACAGGCTACTATACCAGCGACTATGCGATCTATCCCCTCAACCCGAACAAGGCAAAGATCTACGGTTATGTGGAGGATCGCTATGCCGACGGAGACTTTATCTATGCAGGCGGTAGCGTGCCCGAGAGCAGCAACGAGCGACTCTATACCCATCCGGTGAATGGAGACCATTATTATCCCATCTGGCCCGATGACTATCTCTTCTTCGGACAGATGCTGACCTACGGACATGTGGCAAACCGTGACTATCAGGAACTGCCGTCGCACATCAATAAGTCGGGTGGACGTCTCACAACGACAGCTACTAGCGTCAACCGCGTCTACCGTGCACCAGCCTACTTCCAGAGCAAGGAGATGGGCGTGGCCCACTACAACCCGTATGCTATCTTTGCAGCTCAGAATGCAGCGAAGAACAAGGATATCTATCCTCACATGACAGCTATCGACTTCACTGGTGGCAATGGCGACGTGGCCGGTGGCTACAAGCAGGGACTGAACGACAATAAGTTCTTCGCGCCACTGCTCGATGACGACGGACTGGCTTACTTCCGCAACGTAGACCTGACAAAGAACCTGTTGGCATACGTGCCCGATGCTACTGAGAATGCCACCGATGCTGCCACCAAGACCCATGAAGTGGTCATCGACTATCTCGTAGATCCTGATTATGCTGAGAGCAATGCTACCTATCGCACGGTGGCACCTCAGGATGCTATGCAGATTCATGGTCACGCAGTGGTGAAGAAGGGCGACAACTACGTTGCTCACGAAAATCATCTGCTCGTCGACAAGAACGACTTCAACGCACCGATATCTTATAGTTTCGACAGCGACTACCGTATGTGGTACCAGCGTGTTCCCGACACCTATGTTGACCTGACTAAGGGTTGGGAGGGTATCAGCCTGCCGTTCTCTGCCGAGCTTGTCACCACTCAGACCAAGGGTGAGATAACCCACTTCTATGAGAAGAGCAACTCAATCGATGAGAATAATCATACCAAGATAGGACATGAGTACTGGTTGCGTGAGTTCAAGGGTAATGTGACAGAGCCTGACGGTGAGGGTATCGCCACGGGTGACTTCAACTATCCTGCCGCAGGAAGTGACGGTGACAAGGAGGTGACCAACACCTTCCTCTGGAACTACTACTATAAGTATAATGGTTCGCCACGTCTTGACCAGAACACCGATACCTATCAGCAGGACTGCTATGCTGACAGCCGCACCTATGAGGACTATGCTTATACCGAGGTGGCCAAACCCTATATCATCGGCTTCCCAGGCACTACCTACTATGAGTTCGACCTCAGCGGCGGCTTCACTCCTTCCAACACGCAGGCAGAAGTGACAAGCGTGCCCAGGCAGACCATCACGTTTGCATCACGCAAGGGCATCAGCATCGCGGTCAGCGATGACGAGATGGCAGCTGCCAAGGTCGTAGAAGGCAACTACACCTTCTGGCCCAACTACTTAGGAAAGAGCATCGAGGCTGGTAGCTTCCTGCTCAATACAGAGGGTAGCAGCTACGAGAAACAGGATGTAGCAGTTGATGCCGTACCGTTCAGACCTTATATCACCTATCAGTCCTCAGGGGCTCGTGAGAATAAGGTACGCGCTATCACATTCAACCGCAGCAAGTATAACATCGGTGTAGAAGACCGCGATCCGTCAGAAGGCGCCGTTGGCTTGCTCAACGTCTACGCCAAGAAGGGCAGGGTAGTGGTAGAGTCGACACTCAACGTGGCTGCCGACGTGCGCATCGTCACATCTGCAGGTACTGCTGTTCAGATATTCACCATACAGCCTGGCGAGACCATCGATACCCGCATCAACTACACTGGCGTATACATCGTCAGCACCTCGAACGGACAGACGAAGAAGTTGCGTGTGGAGGCTCGTTGAGACATCAAGACAACAAGACAACAAGACATCAAAACAACAAGACAAATGACTATATTAGGTGATAAAATAGCGTTCAGATTGTCTGCAATATACAGACGGGTGTTCCACATATCCCTTTATTTCCTCATGCTCTTTTGGAGCGTAGGGATAGGGGCGCAGGAGCAGGCTGACAGCATTGTGGACGAAAACTTTGTCATCGCATCAGTCATCGTTGCCGATCCTGGTGATGAACTCTATTCTGCCGGTGGACACGCGGGGTTACACATGGAATGCCCAGAACACCATCTTGACTTTGTGTTCTCTTACGAATCTGAAGAAATTAGCCATAAGATACTTTCATTCTTGGCGGGCCATTTGAAGATGGGCATGTTTGCCATACCATTTGAAGAATATCTGGAGCAATATCGTGCCGAAGGTCGTGGTGTCAGACAATATACGCTGAATCTGCCATTAGATATGAAGCGCAATCTATGGAGGGTGCTGGATAACCATGTGAGTGAAGGCGCTAATCTGCCTTACGATTACCTTAACCGTGGTTGTGCAAGCACGGTGTTGTCTATACTGAAAGAAAGTCTTGGAGCAACCCCCATAGAGTATGGAGGCTGGCCCGAGACTTTTAGTCGTCTTACCCGACGTGAATTGGTGGAGAACGAGATGGCTGAATATCCGTGGTCACGTAGTTTCCTGCATTTAGTGGGAAATGGTGTGCTTGATTCAGATTGCTCAAACGAAGAAAAAGTCATCCTTCCCTCAGACCTCGTATTTGTACTCCAGCATGCTACAGTCAATGGTAAACAACTGTTGTCAGCCGATAGCGAGACGTTGCTTCCCAGCAACCATCATCCCATGGCGCATTGGTGCACACCATTATTAGTGGCTATCGTTCTTTTGTTGCTTACGATAGTCTGCAGCTATTTTAAGATGCCGATGATGGACTATGTGCTTCTGACCATTCAGTCGCTGTTAGGCATAGTTACGACATATCTGATATTCTTCTCCAGTCTGGTATGTACAGAGTGGAGCTGGCTTATCATCCCCTTCAACCCGTTGCCATTACTATTCTGGAAATGGCGGCGTAAATGGTGTCTGCCATACGCCGTGATGATTGCCGTTTGGGTATTGGTGATGTGGCTGTGGCCCCACAAACTGACAGATACCTCTTTCACTGTGCTGGCTTTAGCATTGGTGATTTCATATCTAAATATTTATATGTCGAATAAGAAAACCCTTAAGAAATGAAACAGTATATATATAGATTGAAGTATGTTGCAGCTATCATTGCTATGTTGGTTTGTTTTAATGACCAATCGATGGCTGGTAATGCGAGATATGCCAAGGCAATAGTGCATGCAGTACCAAGAACTGGTGCTGGTACAGTTTATATTGATAATAATACGTCGCAAACAGAAAAAGTAGACGTTAGAGAGCGTGATGGTAATGTGTCTTTTGAGTTGCATGCGCGACCAAATGAGGGCTACGCTTTCGTGGGGTGGTATAGTGCTGAGACTGGAGGCAATCGGCTAAGTACTAATCAGGATTATACTGCTTCAATATATACCACTTCTAGTGATGAGGATAACCCTGCAACCACTCATTATTACGGTCGGTTCCAGGCATTGCCAGTCTTCTATTTCTCTGCCACAGCAGAGGTGATACCGCCAGGTGGTGGTACGACTAATGTATCGCATGCTACAAGTGCTTATGGCACTGAGCTTAATTCTACATCAGCCACCACTTCCGCTACTTTCACTGCCACGGCTAACTCGGGATATGATTTTATTGGGTGGTATTCTGACGAAGGTCTGACAACTCAAGTCAGTACCTCAGCTACGTATATACGAAATATTACTTCCAGTTCCAAAGACAGTGGCAGTCCTACAAACACGACACTTTATGCGCGCTTCGAGCCACTTCCTACATTCTATTTCAGCGCATCGGCAGTGGCGACGCCAGCAGCCTATGGTACTGCAACGGTGAATAAGACCACTACAAGTGTTCAGGGTGAGCGTTACAACAGTACAAGTGCTTCGACGACAGAGTTTATTTTTTCTGCAACACCCATTGCTTCCGCTCGATTCCTGGGATGGAGCACGACAGCAGCAGGTGCTATCGTCAGTACAGCCAATCCTTATCAGATGACGATGATCTCCGACTCCAAAGATAGCAATAATCCTTCAAATACCACACTATATGCCCGTTTCCAACCGTATGCTACGAGTATGACGGCATCACCATCGGCTATGACCGTCTATGTGGGTAGAACATCATCATCAGCCATAGCTCACACCTTGGAGCCTGCAGGTGCATATGACGGTTATACTACATATGAATCAGACCATCCCGAATTTGCTACAGTTGACAATGAGGGCGTCGTAATGGGCGTGGCACCCGGTACAGCCACGATTACTGTCAAGTCGCTGAAAGACGACAACTCTACAGTGGCTGCTACGGCTACTGTTAACGTGACGGTAAAGAACCGTGTGGAGGAACCCGTTGTTTCGGCTGAGCCGACGGTGGATGATGGTGGTGCTACAACTACCGTCAGTATGACATGTGCCACTGAAGGAACAGTCATCTATTACACTACTGACGGCAGCACGCCAGATCCCTCTGCTGTGGGTGGGGATAATCCTACAAAACAATACGACGACAGTCATAAACCCGTGATAAATGATCAGCAGACGGTGAAAGCCATTGCTGTGAAAAGTCCGGCTAATGCCTTGTGGGATAACTCGGAAGTGACCGTATTTCATTATTCTGCTTGTATGTCGGAAGAACCCGAGATAGAAATCGAAGGCAACAGTTCTACAGGAAAGGCCACCGTGACGATAACGGGCGAGGCAGGTGCAACCATCTACTACACTACTGACGGGACAGCTCCAACCACCTCATCTGCCGTTTATACTGCTCCGATAACCGATGTAGCTTTCGGCACCGTTATCAAGGCCTTTGCCAAGAGCGGCTCTTGCAGAGCATCGGCCGTAGTGAGCAAAGAGGCTATCTTCTCGTGTGTAGAGGGTGGCATCGTAAGGATTAACGACTTGGAAGACCATAACTGGACTTATTATAACGGTGTCGATGCAAGTGTCGATGGTGGAAACTATAATACCAACTACCTTGGTAAGCTATACAGTCCCAACCCACGAAATGTGAAGATTACCTATAAGGCCAACGGCGGCGCTGTCTCCATCGACGAGAGCGAGACGCAGTTTGTCTACTACAAGACCATCGAGGAGAGTGCAACCAGCGGCGAGTACGCCTACCAGGTCATCAGCAACCCCTTCAGCAAACGTCCCAATGGTAAAGGCTTCGGTGGCTGGAAGATCAAGGAGGGTGCCGACTATATCAAAGGATATAATGACGAGGCCACCCTGCCGCTTGACGCGGAGATTGTCTTCAACAATCTGCCCTACACGAGCGTCAACTGCATATCAGCTGAGATTGAATTAGAAGCAGTCTGGGTGAACCTGAACAATATAGTAAGACGTACAAATACTGGCAACTTCACTTATTCTACCACTGGTGGAACCTACGAAACAAACATTCTGGTAATCCAAAGTAATCACACGGGTACCATCACCACTACGTCGCCTGTCACTATAATGATGGTAGAACCCGACGGCAGCAGCGACTACCGTGGCACCTATACTTTCTCAGGCAATATTATTCCCAACAACACGGGAGTTACCAAGATAGAATTTACCCGATGGAACTCCACCAACACGCTGAACTGCAACAACCACAGTGTCACTGTTGGCCGTGGCATGACCACAACATCACAATGTGCCAGCTATGTCACGGGTGTTACGGGTAGCACCCAGAATCAACAACAAGCTGGAAGACAAACATACACTGCAAATCTCAATTACCACCTGAAGTTGGAGAGCGGTACCTTCACCGACGTATCCTTCATCGCTGGCACCGAAGGCACGAATGGATACGTCATCTGTAACGGTACCTCCAACCAAGTGAAGGGTACACTCGGCAACGACTATGATCGCGCCAAGGGAGACAACACGAAGCTCACAGTCACCGACGAGCTCTTCCTCGGCTACCGCCCGACCTATGCTAACGGCAACCAGAACAATGCTAACTTCACCTGCTGGGTAAAGAGCGGTAATCTCTGTTCTGGTAAGAATGTCACCAACACTACATTCGACGGTAACGGTGCGCCCAACGGCGGCTACTACGGCGATGCCAACCAAGTGTTCTATGCCAGCGTCGGTGGAGCCCAGACCAATATAGGCAAACGCAAACTGTATGTCGAGGGTGGTATTTTGTCGGGCATAGCTGGCGGTATCGATGCCAACAATAATGCTACGGACGAGACGTTCTTCATCAGGATGACCGGCGGTACCGTACGAGGTGTGGTGTATGGTTCTGGCGCATTTGCTGAAGCTAGCGGTATACGTCGCTTCGTCATCACCGGCGGCACCATCAACGGATGGGTGGCTGCTGGATGTAACGGTACCGACCCGACTCAGTCGGGGGGTACGCTACCCTCTGATACTTATGTCTATATTGGCGGCACATCACACATTGGCAATACCACCAACCTGACGCTTAATACTTCTTCCGACGGAAACGTTTTCGGTGCTGGAAGTGGCAATGCAGCTCAGGCAACCACGGGTCAGGTGAACAACTCCAATGTTGTCATTGCGGATGAAAGTTATATAAAGAATAATGTATTCGGCGGTGGCAATTTTGGCTATTCAAATGCCACGGCTTCATTGTATGTAACCGGAGGCGAGGTGAATGGATCCGTATTTGGCGGTTCTAATCAAAAACAGGGTAACACTGTGTCTATAAATATGACAGACGGCCAGGTGAATTCTGGTATTTATGGAGGTTCTAATGTCACAGGCACCATCTCAGGTAATGTCACGATGAATATCAACGGTGGTCAGGTAGGCGTCGATGCTGAGCATACTGCCAATATTCATGGTGGCGGTTACGGTTCTGCTACGGTGGTTTCCGGTAATGTGGACCTGACATTAGGAGAGGAAGGACAAGAGACGAAGGGCGTGACGGTATATGGTGACGTCTATGGCGGTTCAGCTCTTGGACGTGTGAATACCAATACCAGCAACCACACCAATGTGACGCTCAACAAGGGTGCCATTCATGGTAATATGTATGGTGGTGCACTGGGCGACAATAGTACGGAAGCCAACGTTAACGGCCCTGTCACGGTAACGGTGAATGGCGGTAGCGTGACACTTGATGATAAGTCGGCAGGAGTCTTTGGCTGTAATAATATCAATGGCCGTCCGCAAAGCACGGTGACAGTGACAGTGACCGGTACAGACCCGGAGGGTGTGGACAATGTCTTCGGAGGCGGCAATCGTGCTGACTATATCCCACCAACAGGCACACCAAACTATCCTACCGTGACGATGAGTGGCGGAACGGTGAACAACAGTATGTATGGTGGCGGTAACGAGGCCGACATCAAGGGCAATGCCAATGTCACCATGACGGGTGGCACGGTGAAGAACCGTATCTTCGGCGGTGGTAACAAGGGCTCGGTAGGCACATTCACTTCTACCACGACAGTAGACGGTCATGCTGCTCATAGCGGATGCACAGGAAAACCCAACGAATGGTCGATAGGTGGTGATTGTAAGGTCATTGTCAGTGGCGGTACTGTAGGAGACCTCGACAGCATAAGAAATGATGTTGACTATGGATATGTGTTTGGTGCCAGCCGTGGTGAGACAAAAGATCCCGCTACAGATCCCGACATCGACTTCAGGGCATACGTAAATAATACTGATGTGACTATCAGCGGTACGGCATTCATCATCGGTGGTGTCTACGGCGGAAGTGAGAACGGCCACGTGAAAGGCAATACCTACGTAAAGATACAAGGCGGACAGATAGGCTGTGGTATCGGAAAGAGAGAACCGTATTCTGATGATATGTGGGAAACAGCAGCCAATGCTGCTGCTTCGGGTAGTGCCGCAGCTATTCTCTCTTCTTCGAGTGATGTAACAGAGTGCCCATGCTGGCCTTTCGAATCTCCGTACAAACCTTATGACAAGTACGGCGCTGCTGATGGAGGTGCCCCGACAGGTAGTGACGGACACACGTTTTTTGGTAATGTGTTTGGCGGCGGTTCGGGCTACTGGCCGTATAAGAAAGCTGACAACTCAGGCTATGCATGGCTGGAGAAAGCTGGTCTGGTGGAAGGAAGTACAAAGGTGGAAATCACTGGTGGACATATCCTGACGAGTGTCTATGGCGGTAATGAGTTGACCGATGTGACAGGTGACTCTTGTGTGGTCATCATGACAGGTGGCACACTCGGCGTGCCTCGCACACTGGCGCAGATTGCTGCTCACCCCGTCACCTGCTACCTCTTCGGAGCTGGTAAGGGCGATCAGCGTACTTATTTCAATAAGCGTACCAGCGTACAGAATGTGAGGGTCGCCGTAGGTGGAACTGCAGCTATCTTCGGCTCTGTCTTTGGCGGTGGTGAAGATGGGCACGTGAAAGGTAATGTGAAGATAGATATCACTGGAAGCACCATTGGCACATGGGGCACCTCTTACGTCGACGGTAACATCTTCGGAGCAGGTCGTGGATTCTCGGGCGAAGCGCTTACAGCAGGCTTGGTACTGGGCAACATCGAAATCAATATTAAAGATGGCAAGATACTGGGTTCTGTCTATGGCGGTGGCCGACTGGGATCGGTGGGTACGTATATGGTAGCTGCTAATGATCCCAATTACGGAAAGATGCAAGATGGAGACGAACATGGCGTCATCACCATCAATATCTCAGGAGGTGTCATTGGTAATAACCATGAGTATAAACTTCCAGATGGTAACTGGACCAATGAGTGGAAAGCAAGCAACAACATGCCTAACACGGAATTTGGTACGACGGATACCGACAAAAACCGACTGACGCACACCAAGGGCGGTAACGTCTTTGCCGGTTGCATGGGACGACTCACCTTATTGGACGGGACCACCAATCCTATCTGGCCTGATTTGGGTAAAGCAAAGAAAACCATCGTCAATATCAGTGGCGGCACCATCAAGAGTAATGTCTATGGGGGTGGCGAGCTGGGCATCATCACAGAGGGTACCACCATCAATATCACTGGAGGTACTATCGGTTCTGAGGTAGGTGGCAATGTAGACGGCAGTTATACCTTCGGTAGCGTCTTTGGCGGTGGCTATGGTAGTGAGGATAATGTGAACGGCACCTCGACAACAGATGGCACAGTAAATGCGAGAGACTATGCTGGACTGGTGAGTGGTAATACCGATATCAATATCAGTGGCGGACATATATGGGCGAGTGTCTATGGCGGTGGCGAACTGGCCAAGGTGGACGGCAGCACCGACATAGATATCAGTGGCAGTGATACTGAGATAGGTAAGAATATGTTGAAGGATAATGGCTACGTGAAGTATGGCGGCTACCGTATGGGTAACGTCTTCGGAGGTGGAAAGGGTAGTCTTGCCTACGTTCCTGCCGGCCTGATCACCGGTAATACTACGGTACTTATCAGAGACGGTAAAATATATCATAATGTATATGGTGGCGGCGCACTCGGATCGGTGGGTACTTTCACATACGATGGAACTACCGGTTTACCAGTAAGTTGTGCTGAGAATACGGGAACGACAGATGTCACTATTACTGGTGGAGTCATTGGTATCAACGGCCACGACAATGGTATGGTGAACGGGTCGTCACGTGGCGGTGAAGGACGCCCCACGGCTACTGGTTATACCAACCTGGATAAGGTGGCATGGGTGAACCACTCTAATGTGGTCATCGGAACGGAACAACGAGGACCGGCCACGGAAACACCACATGTGAAGGGCTCGGTATATGGCGGCGGTGAGAATGGCCACAATCTCCAAGACACGAAGATAGATATCTTCAGCGGATGGATTGGTGAAGGTATAGGCGACTTTGACCATGGTAATGTCTATGGCGCCGGTTGCGGTACTGACACTTACACATATAATAATACGGAATACAGCAACCCCAAGGCAGGTCTCGTTCACGGCAACTCAGTGGTAAACGTCAAGGGCGGCTTGATAGAACGCAATATCTATGGTGCCGGTTCGATGGGTACTACAGATGGTAGTGCAACAGTCACCATAACAGGAGGTCTCATCATGGGTAATGTCTATGGCGGACCGAAGGGAAGTGAGAATGCTCAGGCCGAAGTAGCCAATACCATACTCGCTGACTGCGGTGAGAATACACTGGTGGACATCAACTATCCTGTAGACTGTGATACGACTAAAGTCTATATCGGCGGTTCGGTATTCGGTGGCGGTGAGGCTGGTCTTGTGAAAGGTAATGTGACGGTCAACATGAAGAAAGGTCTGGTGAAGAATGACCTCTATGGTGGCGGTGCATTGGCCAATACGAATATCGACAATGCTACCGACTATGGCACTGCTTCGGAATCTATCTCAGGTACATCTACCAAGACTACCAAGGTCAATCTGACAGGCGGCTTTATTGGCGGTAACGTGTTCGGTGGCGGTTTGGGACGTAAGACAACGAGTGAAAAAGCAGGAAGACCGGCTTACGTCTATGGCGATGTGCTGGTGGAACTCAATAAGACAACTGCCAGTGATGACTGCGTAGTGAGAGGCGTCGTGCATGGTGCCAACAACTACAATGGTTCGCCAAAGGGTGAAGTCACCGTACATATTTATAAAACGGTGGATGACGGGGCTAACATCAAGGCTACGCAAAAGAATAACACAACGTATAATCTGAAAGCAGTCTATGGCGGCGGTAACGAAGCAGCTTATGTGCCAGTCTCAACATCAACAAATACGGCCAATGTCATCATTGAAGGCTGTGATCTGACAAGTGTAGAAACGGTCTATGGCGGTGGTAACGCTGCATCAGTACCTGGCTCGCACGTACAGGTTAACAGCTGCTACGAGATAGGTACTGTCTTCGGTGGTGGTAACGGCCTTACCGACATGGATGACGGTTCACCTAACCCTGGTGCTCACGTAGGATACAAGGAAGTGAATTTCACACCGACTACATCCATGACGAGAGATGAGTATTATGAAGCTTTGGATGCTGCATTTGAAACGCAGAAGTCAACTTTGAGCTATGGTACAGGTATCTCACAAGTATCAGCCACAGGCGGTACAATCCATAAGATCTACGGTGGCTCTAATACCAGAGGTAACGTGCGTATAAAGTCGGATACCTATATCGATGAGGCTAATGACGAGTGCCCGTTGACACTCGGTGAAGTATATGGCGGCGGTAATGAAGCCTTTATGGAAGGTGGATCAAGCTTGACATTGGGATGTATCAGTAGGTTGAATCAGCTCTACGGTGGTGCCAATGCTGCAGATGTAGGTGGCGATGTGGTGTTGACCGTGACCAGCGGACGCTTCAACCGTGTCTTCGGCGGAAACAACCAAAGTGGTACTATCAATGGCTCTATTACGGTTAATATTGAGGAGACAGGATGTCATCCTATCATCATTGGTGAACTGTATGGCTGTGGTAACTTGGCACCATATACTAAACCAGCTGGAAAGACTGAACCTACTGTCAACGTCAAGTCGTTTACCAGTATAGGACGAGTCTTCGGTGGCGGTCTTGGTGAAGAAGCAGTGGTAACGGCAAATCCGACAGTGAATATCAATGAAATACGTGGTCAGCATCAAAATGATACATTTGAGGGAGAATTTATTACCTTGTCGGATGGAACAGCAAACTACAATATCCTGCTGCCTGCCCACACTGCTGGTACTATAGGTGCTATCGGAACGGTCTATGGCGGCGGTAACGCAGCTCCCGTTGTTGGCAACACCAATGTCAATATCGGTACGTTGTCGACTGTCAATTATGTATCGGGCAATGATCATAGCGATAAGACGGTTGTGGGTGTCAGCGTTACTGGTAATGTGTTCGGTGCCGGACTGGGTGCAACGGCTACTGTATCGGGTAATACGAATGTGACAGTTGGTAAATAAACTATCATCTGATGAAAGTTGAAAAAGATTGGTATAATAAGAGTAAAAAAAGTTGCGTAATTTTTGTACACAATGTATTTTTTTCGTACCTTTGTGCCGAATTTTTATCAATTGGAAAGAAATAATCACATAAATCAAGATGAAAAGAGTTTTTCTGACACTCATAACGGTCGCATTGACGATGCTTTCAAGCACCAAGTCATTTGCCTATGATTGTGAAGTAGACGGCATATACTATTATCGTGTATCTACCTCAGAATTGGAGGTTACCAACAAGGTGTTCTCAGATCAGAACCGTTCGGCTTATACCGGTACTGTGAACATCCCTTCGACGGTAACATATAACGGCAGAACCTTTACTGTGGTGTCTATTGGCGAATATGCTTTCCGTGACTGTTCACAGATCACATCAGTCAGCATCCCCGCCACCGTAAAGTCTATTAAGGGCTTCGCCTTCTACAACTGCTCACAGATGACCAAAGTAAATATCCCCGCTACGGTGTCGTTTATAGGGTCAAATGCCTTCGAGGGGTGCTCATCCATCACTTCGCTGCAGATTCCCAATGGCATCACGACTGTTGAGGATAACACCTTCTACGGATGCTCGGCTTTGAAAACGGTGATTGTCCCCAGTACAGTATCATCGGTAGGTGCTGAGGCCTTTGCACGTTGCTATGCCTTGATGTCAGTCTATTTAGGAAGTGTGACACCTCCTGCTTGTCAGGAGAATGCTTTCGATAAGGTGGATCGCACATGGGTGACACTTTATGTGCCGAAGAGCAGTGAGGGCTATAATGAAGACAAGGTATGGAAAGACTTCTTTATTGACGAGTTTGACGGAAGCGTGGATAGCATCACACTGCCGACTAATCCCGAGAAATAGTCATTCTTTTGAGAATAATAAAAACGGCATTCCCACGCAGGAGTGCCGTTTTTTTATCGCTTAAAATATGATTGGATAAAAGTAATTAGTCTACTTCAAAGGTTATTGCACTATTTGAGTCTTCAACAACAGAGATACGTGAGCTGTTGATGTTGTAGCGTCGTATGAGTTGCTTGCTGGTCTCTTCTGCCTTGTTACCACGGATGATGACATTTGACTTCGGGTGTGACTTCATGTAGCTGACAACCTCAGCAATGGTCTTTAGCTGATGCTTGTTGGTAGATGAGGCGGTTTTCTTTGTCGTCTGTTTCTTAACGACTGCGGGAACCTCTTTCTTTACGACTGCAGGCGTTTCCTTCTTTGCAACTGCGGGAGTCTCCTTCTTTGCAACTGCGGGAGTCTCTTTCTTTACGACTGCAGGCGTTTCCTTCTTTGCAACGACATAATGTGCTTCTCTCTTAGTAGCCACATAGGGCTCTTTCTTGATTACGGCAGGCATCTCCTTCACTGGTTCAGACTTGAGATAATGCACCTCGTAGATCTTCTTTGGAGTAGCCGTTACCGTGGTGGCTGCTATTTCTGCTTTTTCCGCTTTTTTCTCATTAACAGTTTGTTTAGCGGTCTCTTGTTGTGTAGGTTGGATGTAAATAACCTGAGGCACCACGTTGGTCTGCTGTCCCTTCTGGTGATACTTTCTTAGGAAATGGTAGTTGATACCGATGGAAGCCTGTAGCGCAGAGTAGTTGATGTTATACTGCGTTCTAGAGTAGTGGTCCAAATTATAATTGATGGCAGGTTGCAGGTAGACATACCACTGTCGATTGCTTCCGAGATTGATGCCAAGGTCAAGTCCCAGCTTAGAGATAAGGTCGTTGTTGTTTTCCGGAACGGGATATCCAAAGATATGGTTGATACCTGCACCGCCAAAGAGTCTCGCCTCGAAGAAATGACGCTTGCCTGAGATAGGGTAGAGCAGGTTTGAGAGATTGACCACTGCCAACAAATCTGCGTTGAGTGCTTTGACGAAACATTTGCTGGCTCCAAACTTCACATCACCAAAGAAAGCAGTGCCTTCAGCCATAAAACCGAATGTGGGCGTGATGTTATAACCAATGCGCAGACCGGCTGAGGCATTGACATTCTTCAAATAGTCGTTGTTATGGGTAGTCTTCGTATTGACCCCGTATTGAGCTCCAATATACCATTTGTCAATGGCATAATTTGGCTGGGATTGACTTTGTGCAAAAAGTGTTTGCATAATGACGGCCCCTAACATAGTGATTAAGAAACTCTTCATCTTTTCTTTCCTTTTTACTATAATGCTGCAAAGTTACTAATAAATTTTGAATTATTCATATAGTTTTCGATTTTTATTTGTAACTTTGCACCGAATCCTGTACAAGATGAAAAAATATGTATTAGACTTAACCGTAAAGTCGGTGGCACATGTGCATGAACGCTATGTACTCATCCGACTTACGCATCATGAGAAATTGCCCGAGATGTTACCCGGACAGTTTGTCAATATTCATGTTGAAGGGGCACCATCCACCTTCCTAAGAAGACCCATCTCCATTCATTTCGTAGACCGTGAGCACAACGAACTATGGCTGCTCGTGGCCTGTGTGGGAGAGGGCACTCGCAGATTGGCTGAACTGAAGACAGGCGACACTCTTAACTGCGTATTGCCACTGGGCAATGGCTGGAGCCTCCCCGCCCATGGGGGTGTCCTCCTCATAGGCGGTGGTGTCGGCGTGGCACCATTGTTATATCAAGGCCATGCTTTGAAAGAGCAGGGCATCACTCCCACTTTCCTTTTAGGTGCACGTACTCAGAAAGACCTGCTCATGCTGTCGGAGTTTGAGAAATACGGTCGTGTGCTCATCACTACAGAAGACGGTTCGATGGGAGAAAAAGGTTTTGTGACCAATCACTCTGTGCTGCAAAAAGAAGCATTTGACATGATACAATGTTGCGGACCAACTCCTATGATGAAGGCAGTGGCCCGCTATGCCCGTGAAAAAGACATCACATGCGAAGTGTCTCTTGAGAATCTCATGGCATGTGGCGTAGGGGCTTGCTTGTGCTGCGTTGAGAAAGTTTTCCTGAGTAGCGAAACGGCTCAGCCTACAAATGTCTGTGTGTGTAAGGAGGGCCCGGTGTTTAATACCAAGAGACTGCTATGGCAAGATTAGATGTTAATATAGGTGCGCTGCACTTGAAGAACCCTGTGATGACGGCCTCTGGTACGTTCGGCTACGGACTGGAGTTCCAGGACTTCGTACCGCTCGAAGAGATAGGTGGCATCATCGTGAAAGGCACAACACTTAAGCCCCGTGAAGGCAATGACTATCCACGCATGGCAGAGACCCCGATGGGTATGCTCAACTGCGTAGGTCTGCAGAATAAGGGCGTGGATTATTTCTGTGAGCACATCTATCCGCAGCTGTTGCCTACGGGAGGTACGTTCATCGTTAACGTCAGCGGTTCGTCGCCAGAGGACTATGCCGAGTGTGCTGCCCGTGTGGATGCGCTGGAGAAGATTCCCGCCATCGAACTGAACATCTCGTGTCCTAACGTGAAAGACGGCGGTATGGCATTTGGCGTCACTTGTGCCGGAGCGGAAAGCGTGGTAAGGGCAGTGCGCGACCGCTATCATAAGACGCTCATCGTGAAGCTGTCGCCCAACGTGACCGATATCGCTGAGATTGCCCGTGCAGTAGAGGCTGCAGGAGCCGACTCGGTGTCGCTCATCAACACGTTGATGGGGATGGCTGTCAATATAGAGAAACGTTGTAAGACACTGAGCATTGGCACTGGCGGACTGAGTGGACCCTGTGTGAAACCAGTGGCTCTCCGCATGGTGTACCAGGTGGCACGGGCGGTAAAGATTCCCGTTGTCGGCCTGGGAGGTATCATGACGGCAGAGGATGCCATCGAGTTCCTGATGTGTGGTGCTACCGCCATTGAGATAGGAATGGCTAACTTCATTGATCCGGCTGTGACAATCAAGGTGCGTGACGGCATCAACGACTGGCTCGACCGCCACGGAGTGAAAGATGTAAAAGAAATTATCGGTGCAATTAAATAACTAAAACAAATAATAATGAAATCTTTAACTAAACTACTATTCGGACTGATGATGCTGCTTAGCAGCGTGTCAGTGAGCGCTCAGCAACTGGCATTCCCAGGTGCACAGGGCTTCGGACGGTATGCAACGGGTGGCCGTGGCGGTACTATCTATCATGTGACTAATCTGAATGACGATGGTGCAGGTTCACTGCGCGATGCCGTCAGTCAACCTAACCGCATCATCGTGTTTGACGTCTGTGGTGTCATCAAGCTGAAGTCGGGATTGGTGTTCTCAAAGAACCTTACCGTACTGGGACAGACCGCACCAGGCGACGGTGTTCAGGTGTATGGCGACCGTGTGTCGTTCTCGGGTGCCGACAATATCATCGTGCGCCACATGCGTTTCCGCATGGGTAAGGGTGGTACCAGTGGTAAGGATGCTGCCGGCGTAGCCAATGGCCGCAACATGATCTTCGACCACCTCTCAGTGCTGTGGGGACGCGATGAGTGCTTCTCTATCAGTTGGGATAATAAAGGTACCGAACCTACGGATATCACCATTCAGAACTCTATCATCGGTCAGGGACTGCAGACCCACTCTTGTGGCGGTTTGATTCAGACCTCAGGTGGTGTGACGCTCTATCGTAACCTCTATATCGAGAATAAGACCCGTAACCCGAAGGTGAAGGGACTGAACCAGTTTGTGAACAACGTAGTGTACAACTGGGGTGGTGGCGGTTGCTACCTCATGGGACGCGACAGTCAGGGCGACTCTTGGGCCCACATCGAGAACAACTATTTCATGAAAGGTCCCTGGGGTAGTGGCAGTCCGTTGTCAGACGGTAACGAGAACTTCCAGTTCTATGCTGCCGGCAACTATCATGACGGCAATAAAGATGGTCAGTTGAATGGCAGTGCCATGACGGCTGATGACTATACGGCAACGGGTGGTCTGGTGCGTGCTTCTCTCAGTGAAATCACCAATCAGCCCAAACCCTTCCCCGCCATTACCGATATGATGACCGCTGAGCAGGCGCTCCAGTGGATTATCGACAGCGTGGGTCCCAGTCTGCCGGCACGCGACGAGGTGGATAAGTACCTCATCGACGAACTGAAGTCCTTCGGTACAGGCGGTTCTACCGATGGTATCTCTGACGAGACCGCACTGCCGCATAAGGGCACAGGTACTCTTTTCATCGGCAATAAGCCCCTGGATACTGATGGCGACGGTATTCCTGATGAATGGGAAAATGCTAACGGACTGAATCCTAATAATGCTGCCGATGCTGCCGCTAAAGCTGCCAACGGCTATGCTAACATTGAGAACTATGTGTTCTCTATCGACAAGGCTTATCCTTACGTGAAGAACCCCACTAATCTGGAGGTGACCGATCAGCAGAAGACCTCTATCTCGCTGAAATGGACGGATAACGCTGACAACGAACTGGGATATATCGTAGAGTTCTCTACCGATAACAAGACGTTCACCGAGAAGGCTCGTCTGGCTGCCAATACCACAACGTATGTGGCTGAAGACCTGACCCCTCAGACGGTTTACTATGTGCGCGTGGCAGCCTATGGCGAGGATAATCTTCTTTCGCCCTATGTTACCGTTCAAACTGAGACCATCGGTGATGCAAAGGCTCCGGAACTCAGCGTGAATCCCTCACCAAAGGATGGTGAAGAGGTTGGCGTGGCTTCAGGCAATATCACCTTCACATGGGATAACCCCACGAAGGATTACTATGGCACTGTGACCTATACCGTGAGAGCGGGAGAGGATCCTGCCAACCTGTCACGCGTGGGAAGTACGACTGCAAAGAGCATGGAATACACCAAGCAACTCGAAGCCGGCAAGACCTATTACTGGCGCGTGGATGCGCGTAATAACAGTGGTACCACAACTGGTACGGTATGGTCGTTCAAGGTTGTCGAGGGTGGCACACTCTTCTATACCGACTTCAACACCACGCCCGCTGCTTTCCATGACAAGTATCCCGGCTCAAGCAACGTGGACATCATCAATGGTAATACCAGCACCACGGTGGCTGGCATGACCTTCGGCGCCAATGGCAGCAGCAGCGCACGTATCGTATCGTTCAGTGACAGCGGCCTGCTGGGTGACTATACGGCCGACGATGCAGGCGCAACAGCCCGCTGCGTGGAGTTCACCAGTGGCAGCGGCTATATTTCTATGCCCGAGGTGACCGGTCCGGCAGTCATTACCATCTGGACGGGTAACTCGGATAATAACTCAAAGACCTTCAACCTGAAGACAAAGGTGAATGGTACGGAAACAACTGCTACATCGTTCACACTGGCTAATTCAAAGAAGAACTTCAAACACACCTATACCTATACTGGTACTGACAAGGTGGTCTTCACCATCGATGGCAATGGCAAGAAGTTCCGCGTTCACGACGTGCTCATCGAGAAGTATGTGCCTGTAGATGTCAATGCGCCTATTGAGATAAAGAGCTTCCCCGAGTCAGAGAAGATCTCCTATATGGATGGTACGATGACCTTTCGTTTCAATCAGGATATCCAGTACAAGGGCGGTGCTACCATCAATGGCGATGCCTTTGAGCGTCTGACCAGTGTCAGTGCTTCGGGTGCTTCACTGACCGTCAACTATGAAGCACTTGATGCCAATACCGAATATGTCATTACCCTTCCTGCAGGTTCTTTAACAGACTTCTCTGGTAACAAGACTAACGAGAGCGCTATTGAATTTGAGTTCAATACGTGTGATTTCGGTGCCCTCGATGCTATCAGCGACACACATAAGGGTAGGGCAACCACGCTGCCTATCAATTTCAAGCCCTTCGATACCGTAGGTCTGCTGCCACGTGAGAATGGTACTACACAGGAAGGTGTCAACGAGCATCCCCATTGGGTGCAGGTCAGCGGTGATAAGACAGCCGAGAAAGCTGTCTTCACATCCACATCCGACAAGATCATGACTTTCTTCCAGACAGCATCTCCTGCTATGCGTGTCAAGGCCGATTTCAGCGGTAGTGGCAGCGTGGAATTCAAACTCCAGGAGACACGTAATGCTGATGTGACACCAGGATGGCGTACTATCCGTGTGTTGCGTGCAGAGGATTTCCCCTTCGATGGTGTCGTGTATCTCAATAGTGAGTCACGCTTCATCAAACTGATTGCTACAAAGTTGTCGGGAAGTGTTACCGTGAGCGAGTTCCGTGTGGCAGATGCTGAGGGTAACGGACTGGGCGAGGGCTTCGACATCAACTCGTCCATTGGCATCGTAGATGCCGGTGATGCCTTGCGTGCAGAGTACTACACACTCTCAGGCAAACGGGTGGCAACACCTGGCAAGGGTGTCTACCTGATGCGCGTCTATTCTGCCGATGGTAAGGTGACATCAAGAAAGGTGCTACGCTAAGTAGTATGCAAAGATAAATAACGAAAGAAGGCTGCCAAACGGTAGCCTTCTTTTTTTGACCATATATAAAAATTTGAGGGCTGCTAACTAGCAGCCCTCAACCAACACAAAAACTAAACTAGACTTAACTAAAGCTTAACTTTGGACTTTCACAAGCCCTTATTAGCGTTGCAAAGGTAGTGAATATTTCCGATACTGCAAAACATTTAGTGGAAAAATTTGCATTTTTTACGAATAATATTCTAAAGGTTAGTTGTTTTTGATATTAATAGAAGATCCAACAGGGTGATGGCTGCCATCGCTTCCACGACGGGAACAGCTCTCGGCAAGACGCAGGGATCATGCCGGCCACGTGCGGTAAAGGTGGTCTTATTACCCTCAAGATCTACAGTCTGTTGTTCTTTCAGCAGAGTGGCCACTGGTTTAAAAGCCACACGGAAGTAAATGTCCTGTCCATTGGAGATGCCCCCTTGTATACCACCGCTGTTGTTAGTCAGAGTGGTAATAGATGGAGCAGTGTCGGAGGAACAAAAAACGTCGTTTACTTCAGAACCACGTCTCTCCAAACCATCGAAACCACTGCCGTATTCGAATCCTTTCACAGCATTGATGCTCAGCATAGCCTGTCCGAGAGCCGCATGGAGCTTGCCGAATTCCGGTTCGCCCACTCCTGTGGGACAACCTTTGATGATACAGGTGATAGTGCCACCAATCGTATCGCCGTCGGCTTTCACCTCGGCGATGAGCTGCTCCATCTCTTTAGCTTTTTCTATGTCGGGGCAGCGCACCGCGTTGCTCTCCGTTAGTGAGAGATCATAGCGGCGATAGTCGCGATGAAGAGCGATGGCTCCCACCTGTGACGTATAGGCCTGTATGGAGATGCCCATTTGACGAAGGGCCAGTTTCGCCAGAGCCCCTGCCACTACACGACTCAGTGTGATACGTGCCGATGAACGGCCTCCGCCTCTATGGTCGCGTACACCATATTTATTATAATAGGTGTAGTCGGCATGCGATGGCCGGAACAGCGTACGCAACGGCTCGTAGTCTTGTGAGTGCTGGTTCTGGTTGCGCACGATAAAGCCTATGGGTGTTCCTGTCGTCTTACCCTCGAAGACACCGCTGAGCAGCTCTACCGCGTCGGGCTCTTGTCGGGAAGTCGTCAGGCTACTTTGTCCTGGGCGACGACGGTTCAGTTCGCTTTGTATGAAGTCCATGTCGACGTCAATGCCTGCAGGCATACCATCGACAACACCGCCAACGGCTGCACCGTGGCTCTCACCAAAGGTGGTCAGTGTGAAAAGAGTACCTATCGTGTTACGCATCATAGTCTTGTTTTAGTGGCAACCGCCACATCCACCACAGCCACCGCCACCACAGCCGCCATCGTTGCCGCAGTCGTCGCAACCGCCTCCGCAACCGCCACATTCATGACTCATGTGATTGAGCATCTGCTGAATCTCCTCTGCAGTGGCTTCACGATTCTCAAGAACCAATCCCACAAACTGTAGGGTAGTGCCTGCCAGGGGATGGTTGGTGTCGACAGTGACACCATCGGCATCAACCTTCGTGACGCGTGCCATGAATCGTCTTTCCTCAGAGTCCATCAGAGTGATAATGGCACCAGGGTAGATATTCTTATCGTCAAACTTCTCATTGATCATAAAAGCTTCGCGCTTCATCTGGTGTATGCCTTCAGGGTCATAATCACCAAAGGCATCTGCCGGAGCAAGTGTGAAATCGAATTTCTCGCCCTGAGCCAAAACTGCTATACGCTGTTCAAAGGCATCAAGAGAGAATCCGAAACCACTGATAAACTGGAAGGGGCGTCCCTGTTGGGTCTGCTCCTCAAGGTGTTTGTTCCCATCGGCATCAATAGAATAGAGTTGATAACTTACCGATAGGAATCTGTTCTTAGAATTATTCATGATTGTATTATTGTTTTTGTTCTGTTTGCAAAGGTACGAAATAAATAGGAGTTCTTGACATCCAAAATGTAAAAAAAGCCTATTCCTTTTTGATTTGGGTCAACAAAACGGGCTGTTTTCGCACACAATTCACCAAAATCCATTGCCAGTTTCCAAAAACCATCTATCTTTGCACCGTCAAAAGGAACAAAAACCTTGCGACACAGGATAACATTATTAATAAAGTAGGGGCAAGAAAAGATTAAAAATTAAAGATTAAAAAAAGAATAAGTAAAATGATAAGCCCCGAGTAAAAAAAGAAAGGAAAAAAAGATGAAAAAGATTGTTTTGCTGGTAGTTGCTATGTTCAGCATGACGATGTCATATGCTGAAAACGAGAACAACAATGCAGTAGAGAGCTTACAGACCTACGACATGTCGGTTAACATGCGTAAATTGGCAGTAGCCTTGGGTCTTACTCTGGATCAGATGGAGGTGGTAACCGACATCCATGAGAATTTCTGTAAGGAGATGATGCTGGCAGCCTATGCTGATGCTGACGACCGTGCAGAGATGGTTGACAAGGCAGTGAACAAGGACGTGCGTTATATGCACTATGTGCTGAATGAAAAGCAGTACAGAAAATATCAGACGCTGTTGAATATCACACTTGTAAACCGTGGTTTGAAATAAGTTATTATAGCAGTTATAATTTGAAAAGGGCAGGACCGGTTATAGGTTCTGCTCTTTTTTTGTCTATTCTTTTTGATTATTCAAAATAACTTATTACCTTTGTGGGCAGAAACAATTTTAATGCTTGATGATATGAAACATTGCAAAATTATTCTTTTAGCTTTGGTAGCAGCCCTCATGGTAGGTTGCGGAACCTCTTCAACAGTGCCTATTACCGGTCGTAAACAGACACTTCTGGTTAGCGATGGCGATGTGTTGAGCCTTTCTTCCCAGCAGTATAAGCAGTATATGCAGAGTGCTAAAGCCTCTACGAATGCCAAGAACACTGCTTTGGTGAAGCGGGTAGGACAGAACCTTGCTAATGCTGTGGTCAGCTATCTTAATGCTAACGGACTGGGCAGCGAGGTGGCCAACTACCAGTGGGAGTTCAATCTGGTTCAGGACAATCAGGTGAATGCTTGGTGTATGCCAGGCGGAAAAATTGTGGTCTATGAAGGTCTGTTGCCCGTCACTCAGGACGAGGCATCACTGGCCATCGTGTTAGGCCATGAGATAGCCCATGCCGTGGCAAAACACTCTGCCGAGCGATTGAGCAACGAGTATAAGAACCAATATGGCACCGCCATCCTTGGCACTGTGCTCCAGGGTGCCGGCATCAGTGAAGGAACCCAGCAGTTGATAGCTTTGGGTCAGTCACTGGGTTCACAGTTGTGGACATCAGGTTTCTCGCGTAAGCAGGAGAGCGAAGCCGACCACATGGGACTGGTGTTTGCAGCGATGGCAGGCTATGATCCTAATGTCGCCGTCGCTTTCTGGCAGCGTATGGCTGCACAGGGTAGCGGTTCTGGCGGTCTGTTTAGTGATCACCCCTCTGATGAGAAACGTATTCAGGATATCCAGAAATGGATGCCCGAGGCACTGCAGTATTATAAGAAAGGTGGTACCACCATTTCGAAGACCGCTTCCAAGTCAGCTCCGAAGACTACCAAGACAATACATGTCTCTTCTAAGAAATAACAAGCCATACAGAGATTATGAAGAAGGTGATATTGCTTGCAGTCGTGAGTCTCTCGCTGACTGCACAGGCTCAGAAGAGCGGCGGCATCTCTGCCAAGATGCTGAAAGATATTCAGAAGGAACAGAAGTTGGGTGCCGGCGACCGTGCCTTGGTGAATGCCATAGCCAGTAATAACATTGACGACTTGACGAAGAACTTCCTGAATGCAGGCGAGTTGGATACCCATTTCAGCATAGAGACGCGTAAGCAGACCATTACCGACCAGAAGTCGAGTGGTCGCTGCTGGATGTTCTCAGGTATGAACGTACTGCGTGGCGACTTTGCTCTGCGCACAGATTCGCTTACCGTCGATTTCTCACAGGCCTATCTGTTCTTCTGGGATCAGCTGGAGAAAGCCAACCTGATGTTGCAGGGTGTCATCGATACAGCCGAGAAACCCATTGACGACCAGCGCGTACAGTTCTTCTTTCATTACCCGATAGGCGATGGCGGCACGTTCTGTGGCGTTGCCGACCTGGCAGATAAATATGGCATGGTGCCCCGCGAGGTGATGCCCGAGACCTATTCAAGCGACAATACCACACGTGCCCGTGCCTTGGTATCATCGAAACTGCGTGAGTTCGGTCTGCAACTGCGCGATATGGTGGCAAAAGGCAAGAAAGGCTCTTCACTTGAGAAAGCCAAGAGCAGAATGCTCAGCCAGATATACCACATGCTACAACTGACTATCGGCAATCCGCCAGAGAAGTTTTCCTATGCCTTCAAGAACAAGAAAGGCATTGCTGGTGAGATGAAGGAGTATACACCCATGTCGTTCTATGAGGAAGTGATGGGCGGCAAGAAACTCAACGGCACGTTTATCATGGTGATGAACGATCCGCGGCGTGAGTATTACAAGACCTATGAGGTGGAATATGACCGTCATAGTTACGATGGACATAACTGGAAGTACGTGAACCTGCCCATGGACGATATCGAACAGATGGCTATCGCCACACTGAAGGCAGGTCATAAACTCTATTCCTCGTATGATGTAGCTAAGATGCTCGACCGCAAGCGTGGCTTTGCCGATACTGAGAACTTCGACTACGCATCCCTCTTCGATACCACCTTCGGCATGACAAAGGCCCAGCGCATCTCTACCTTTGACAGTGGTTCCACACATGCCATGACGCTTACTGCCGTTGATTTGGACAACAATGGTAAGGCCAAGAAATGGAAGGTGGAGAACTCATGGGGTGCCACATGGGGACAACAGGGCTGTCTGATTATGACCGACCGTTGGTTCCGTGAGTATATGTTCCGCCTGGTGGTACCCAATGAGTATGTGCCCGAGCGCATCATGAATGCCTATAATACGGCGCCTGTCATGGTGATGCCCGAGGATCCGCTGTTCCTGCCGGACGAGGAAAACGTAAAAATGTAAAAATTAAAAAATGTAAGAATTAAAAAAAGGTTTGCGCCTGAAGTTCTAAGTGAACTTTAGGCGCAAACTGTTTAGAACCACACTGACGCTCGAAAAGGCCATAAGTGCTGAGGCCACCATAGGTGTTATCTGCCAATGCATACCAAAGAGATAGGGTAGGCCGGCCGCCAGGGGGATGCACACCACATTATATATAAATGCCCAGAATAGGTTCTGGTGGATCATGCCAACGGTCTTACGCGACAGTCGGATGGCCTCAGGAATACGACGCAGGTCATCGCCCATCAGCGTCACCTGTGCCACATCCATTGCTACGTCAGTGCCCCGTCCCATAGCAATGCTGACGTCGGCTGTTGCCAGAGCTTGTGAGTCGTTGATGCCATCGCCCACCATAGCGACGGTGTGACCACCTGTCTGTAGTTCTTTTACCAGATTCTCCTTGTCTTGAGGGAGCACCTGCGAGTGGTAGTGGGCGATGCCAGCTTCACGAGCTATAGAGGCCACGCGCTCTTCCTTGTCGCCGCTCATCATATAGACCTCAATACCTTGCTGTTGCAACTCCTCCATGGCTTCGCGCGCGTGGGGCTTGAGGGTTTCACCCACGGTTGAAACCGAGGGAACGGTGATTGTACCGGTTTTATCGACCACCATTGCATCGACGGGTCGGAGTTGCTCCAAGGCAGTGGCATCCTTGATGAGGATGTTTTGCTGGGCAGCCTTCCCGATACCTACCATCAGGGCAGTTGGGGTGGCCAATCCCATGGCGCAAGGGCAGGCGATAACCAACACAGAGACGGCAGAGAGAATAGCTTGGGGAAGCCCCACCCCCGACCCCTCCCCGAAGGAGAGGGGAATGATGAGCCAAAGGGCAAAGGTCAGTAGCGACAGACCGACAACAACGGGTACGAAGATCAGAGCAATCTTATCGACGGTGCGTTGCACGGGAGCCTTTGAGCCTTGTGCCTCTTGGACCATGCGTATCATATTGGCAAGGACCGTCTGCTGACCTACGGCTTCGGCCTTCATCATGAGTGTACCTCTCTTGACAATAGTGCCAGCCAGCATGCGGTCGCCTGCTTTCTTCTCTACGGCAACGGATTCGCCTGTCATCATCGATTCGTCAATGAGAGGAAGGGATGAGGATTTGCCGACTAAATCGGCAAACACGCTATCGGCACATACCGTGCCATCGACAGGGATCTTCTCGCCAGGGCGCACTTCCAGGATATCGCCCTTCTGTACGGCAGAGATGGGGATGTCGATGGCTGAACCATCGACCACGGCATGAGCCGTCTTAGGTTGGAGTCCCATGAGTGAGCGGATGGCCGATGCCGTGCTGTGCTTGGCACGCTCTTCGAGCAGTCTGCCGGTGAGCACGAAGGTGATAATCATCACCGAAGCATCGAAGTAAGTATGGTTCTCTATGCCCCGGCTGCCCCAGAAGGCATCGCCCCAGAAAGTGTTGAACGTGCTGAAGAGGAAGGAAATACACGTAGATAGCGCCACCAGCGTATCCATATTGGCCGAGCGATGGAGCAGTTGTTTCCATGCCGTGATGTAGAACTGTCTGCCGCAGTAGACGAGGTTCAGGAGGGCGATGATGAGTGCTGTCTGGTTGCGAAAGTCCGTTTTCCACGCTGACGTGCCAAACCAACCCATCGAGAGTGCCATGACCATGAAGGCAAAGCACCATGACAGCAAGACTTTATTGCGGAGTGCCGTAAACGCATGATGCTCAATCGCCTCCACGTTGCGATCTTCCTCGATGACCATGTCATAGCCGATGCCATCGATAGCCTCTTTCATCTGTTGAAGGGAAATCTTATCAGTATCATATTCGATGAGTGCTGTGCGTGTGGGCAGACTGACGGCTGCTGAGTTGATGCCGTCCAGTGAGTTGAGTTTTCTTTCTACACTCGCCGAACAGCTTGCGCACATCATGCCCAGAATGGTGATTGTCTTTTTCATCAGTCCTTTTTTTGTGAGTGCAAAGTTAGCGCTAAATAGTTCGATGGCCGAAAGATACGTGTTAAAATAATGTAAAACTTATATTCCATCGATATCACGAACGCATATTATTTGTATATTTGTCACAGTAATCTATTAACCCTAATTAAAATACTAAGAAACATGATTATCGGAATTCCTAAAGAGATTATGCACGACGAGGCTCGTGTAGCAGCAACCCCCGAGACCGTGGGTAAGTATGTAAACGAAGGCTTTAAAGTGCTCGTGGAGAGTCATGCCGGTGATGGTGCCCTGTATCACGATGAGGACTACGTGAAAGCGGGTGCCGAGATGGTGAGCAACCCACAGGAGATCTACGACCGTGCTGAGATGATTCTCAAGGTGAAAGAGCCCCTGATGAACGAGCAGACGGGCAAGCATGAGATTGATATGATGCACCGTGGACAGTATCTCATCACATTCATCCATCCCGCTTCCCCCGTCAACCATGAGATGGTTAAGCAGATGACAGCCAAAGGCATTACAGCCATTACGCTTGATGGTATACCCCGTATCTCGCGTGCTCAGAACATGGACGCTCTGACCTCAATGTCTACTTGTGCTGGCTATAAGGGTATCTTGATGGCTGCCAATATGATGACCACGTTCGTACCCCAGATGTTCACAGCCGTCGGTCAGATTAAGCCAGCCAAGGTGATGGTGATTGGTGTGGGTGTGGCAGGACTGCAGGCTTTGGCTACTGCTAAGCGACTAGGCGCCGTTACCTATGCTGCCGATATCCGTCCGATGGCTGTCGAGAATGCTGGTTCGCTGGGTGCCAAGACTGTTGATACCACAGTGCCACCCGAACTGGCTGTTGCCGAGGGCGGCTATGCCAACCGTCTGCCTGCCGATGTGCTTATCAAGGAGCAGGAAGCACTGAAGGCTACGATTCAGGAAATGGACATTGTCTTCTGCTCAGCGCTGATTCCTGGCAAGGTGGCGCCTATCATCATCACTGAGGAGATGGTGAAAGGTATGAAGAAAGGTAGTGTCATCGTAGATATCTCTATCGACCAGGGCGGCAACTGCGAACTGACACCGAAGGGCGGCATCGAGAAGAAGTATGGCGTCACGCTGATGGGCGTGAAGAATATACCAGGCTTGTTGCCAACGAGTTCGACATGGATGTTCTCCAACAATCTCTACAACCTTGTGAAGTATCTGGTGAAGGATGGCCGCGTGGTGCTCGACCGTCAGGATGAGATTATACAGAAGTCGCTCGTCTGCATCGATGGTGAACTGGTTCATCAGGGCGCGCGTGAAGCCATGGGGATGGTTTGATGACAACGTTAACGATAACTTTAACCTTAACCTTAACCTTAACTGTTTCGTTTATGATTAACCCTATCGTGCTAATCATTGTGTTTGTCGTTTGCACAGTACTGGGATACGTTATTATCCGCAATGTACCCAGTCTGTTGCATACCCCGCTGATGTCGGGCATGAACGCTCTGTCGGGAGTGACCATCGTAGGTGCCATCAGTGCTACCGGCGTGGCATTGCTGGCTGGCGGTGGCATCTTGTCGCAGATAGCGGGCATGCTGGCTATCATCCTGGCAGCCGTCAATGTATTTGGCGGTTTTGGGGTCACCCATCGCATGTTGATGATGTTCCACAAAAAACGCCGTTAGCCTATGTCAGCCCTGCAGATTATAATCAGTGGCGTGCTCGCCCTCATGGTGATGGCGGGCATAGCGATGATGAGTCGGGTGCAGACGGCCGTTCGTGGCAATCTGCTCTCGGCTTTGGCTATGTTGGCTGGTGTAGTGGCAACGCTCTTCTTTGCGGGTGTCGTAACGGCATGGACCATCTGGCCCGCCTTGATTATCGGTGCCTTGATAGGTTCGGTGATGGCCCGCAAGGTGCAGATGATACAGATGCCGCAGACCGTAGCACTTTTCAACGGACTGGGTGGCGGTGCCTCGGCTTTGGTGGGTCTGTTATCAGCTCTCGGCATTGGCTTTACCCAGGCGCAGATTGATGCCATCACAGCGGGAGGTTATTGGCCGTTCGTCCACGTCACCGGCCTGTTGGCTGTCGCCGTAGGTATGATTACGTTGGTAGGCAGCATGGTGGCCGCCGGCAAGTTACATCGTCTGCTTCCACAGCAACCCCTCGTATGGCCCCTTCATACATTGGTGACAGTAGTCTTCTTTCTGGTTACGGTAGCCTTTGTCCTCGTAGGCTGTTGGGTGCCTCGACAGATGATGCCTCATTGCCTGTTGGGAACCGCTGTCGCTGCGGCATTCTTCGGACTCTACTTCTCCGTGAGGGTAGGTGGTGCAGACATGCCTATTACCATCTCACTGCTCAACTCTCTTTCTGGCGTGGCTGGCAGTATAGCGGGAATGGCCATCAGCGATGTGTTTCTGGTGGCTGTCGGTGGCATCGTCGGAGCCTCAGGACTCTTGCTGACGCAGATTATGTGTAGAGCCATGAACCGTTCGCTGCTGAGCATCTTGGTAGGAACAGCCTCCCCCAACCCCCTCCCAAAGAGGGGGCTGTCAAGTAATATAGACAACCCCAACGAAAACGAAGCATTAATACAACGAGTTATGGACTTAGAAAAAAGAATACAAGAACTGGAGGCTATCGTCAAAAACCTCGAAGATAGAGTAAAAGTGCTACAGCAAGCCCCCCTGTTGTCCCCCGAGGGGGACACTATAGACCCTGCCAACAAAACTAATGAAGCCCCCTCGGGGGCAGTAGGAGGGGCCGTAGGGGTTTTGGCTAGAGCCAAAGATGTTATCATCGTGCCGGGCTATGGCATGGCTTTGGCACAGGCTCAACATCAGGTGCGACAGTTGGCCGACCTGCTCGAAAGCCGTGGCGCCCGTGTGCGCTTTGCCATTCATCCCGTGGCCGGACGTATGCCCGGACACATGAACGTGTTGTTGGCCGAGGCCGATGTGGATTATGAGAAACTATTTGAGATGGATGCCATCAACGACGACTTCGCCAAGACCGATGCCGTCGTGGTGATTGGTGCCAGCGACGTGCTCAACCCCGCTGCCCGCAATGCTGAGGGCACCCCCATCTACGGCATGCCCGTGCTCAATGTCGATGAGGCTCCCGAGGTGATTATCTGCAACTACGACCTCAAACCTGGCTATGCCGGTGTGGAGAATCCCATTTACACCCGTGAAAAGGGCGTCTACCTCGAACTTGGCGATGCCAAGGAAACCCTCACCCGACTCATCGGCAGCCTCTCTTCAGCTGATTAACGGTAAAGACATATTACTTTTCTTTTACTATGGAAACAGCATAGACGTTCTCCACGCCTTCGAAGTTGGCACGGAAGATAATCCACCGCTGATCGGGCGAGAAGTGTCTTCTCGTCCCATGATGATACGAAGTGTACCGACCACTCGTGACGTTGCAGTTCATAGTCATCTTCCTTTCCTGTATAGATGTTGGTCTTTCCCACGCACCAACTGAAATCAACGAAAATATCGGCGTTCTACGGCTTTAATCGGTACACGACCAATTTTCGAAAGTATTTCGAAAGTAAGTGAAAGTGCAAATGCTTGATAATAAGCACTTTGTTGATTTGGCTTGTACCGCGCCTTTTTGCTCGACTTGAGAAATGCTCATTTGAAGTATTATCCCGCTGGATATCAACGAGTTTCTCTTTGTTCGCTATATGTTTCAATTCTGCTGCAAAGTTACGCATTTTTCACGAAAAACGTGCAGAATATGCTGTCTTCTTTATAGTTCATCCCAACGAATGGAATATGATTCTAATAGTTTGATGGGTATTTGCAGTTCTGTAGCGGTTTTGCGCCAGTCTTTGATTGAAGCACGAACCTCCTCGATAATTTCTGATGCTTCTTGGTGTTCAAGCATGTAGCTCTCGCTTGCAGAGAGTAGGACATTGATGTCCGACTCTTCTGTGTATGAGTCTATAAGCAAGCATTGATGTGACTTTGCTCCTGGATTGATGTCGTATGCAGGAGAGAGCGTCCAGCCTTTCGGGGTGAGCAGGAAACCATGATTACGGAAGTGGTCGTCGGTGTTGCCAAACATGACGTTAAATGCCACTCTGCGATAGAGTTCGCGGAGATTCTGGCGCACATCGGTACACCCACGAAGAATGAAATCAACGATGTCAAGATAGCCGTTACCTGTGCTGCTGCCAGCTCCATCATCAAAACCAAGTAACGACATAGCGGAAGCAAAATG
>Ga0247609_10000628_pt1 | contig 47543 bp, 38 predicted proteins | sample 172DNAGHGlowgp2_FD_193487 | JGI IMG/M metagenome (GOLD analysis project Ga0247609, IMG submission 193487) | Sheep rumen microbial communities from Palmerston North, Manawatu-Wanganui, New Zealand - 1728 DNA GHGlow gp2 | ecosystem: Host-associated > Mammals > Digestive system > Stomach > Rumen ... | reverse complement strand
CGCATAACGTGAAGCGTTATGTAATAAAATCAGGAATGACTAGATGAATGCTTGCATTCAAATCTAGTTGTTCCTGATTTTGCTATGTAATACTTGTATTATACGGATAAAATTAATAAATCATATAAAAAACAATATCTTTCGAACTTAGTGTGGCTAGGGAAAGCCCGCACCGTGCGAGAGCTGAGTCCAAGATAGAAAATAAAATTTGGATAACATTAAACTTCTACCAACTGATAATATTGTATTTTTAAAGTTGTACAAAAGCACACTTCCAAAGAATCTTTTCTTCCTTGTAGCGTTTCATGCTTTCTTCATTTACATATAATTTTTTCCAATCCTTGAAGAAGAAATCAATATCATCTTCATCAAAGAATCGTTTATATCTACCATCACTTGTTTTAAATAAGTGATGTTCAATTTCTTCACCCTGCATTGCTCCGTGATTTACGTCTTCCACCGAATTAACTCTTAAAAACAACACACCACCTTTATTTAACACCCTCTTTATTTCATCTAAAATCATAAAGGTATCTTCCTTCGTGAAATAATGTAATGTTAAATCTGCAATTACTACATCTGTACAATTATCAGTGAATGGTAATCCTTTCGTCATATCAAAACACTCAACTCTTTTAATATCAGGAAAGTTCTCTTTAACATTCTTAATTGCAATTTCTGAATAATCACAAGGTATTACTTCCTTACCCATCTTTCTTAAATACAAAGTATCATTTCCAAAACCACATCCTAAATCAATTATGGGTTTATTAGTATTCTCTATGTATTCCTTAAATGAATCTAACCAATCATCATACTTAATCTCTTTATCCCAAAGATTATCATATGTTTTATTCCATTCTTTATTAGCTATTAAATTAGCATTAATACTATCTTTATTCATTATTTAATCTCCCGATAATTTACCAACTTCTATTTATTTCGTCAATATAATAATCTATCAAATCATAGATATAATCATTTAAATTATTAAACTTAAATCCAAGACTTTGGGCTAGTTTTGTATTAATACTATATTCAACTTCTCCATTATATGGAGCATCATCACCATTTTTATCCATTACTGCTTTCTTACCAGTTTTATCTTCAACATAGTTTATAATCTCTCTAAGTGAAATAGTTCCATTTGAAGCACCATTAATCGCGCCTTCAAATTCCTTATCAACCAAGAATGATATAAACCTACCTGCTTCATCAGATCTTATATATCCCATCTGATAATCTACATTATCAATATTCATAGGTTTCTCTTCCATTACATGTTCAACATAAAAACGGATTCGATTTGTATAATCGTCTTTACCTATAACAAAGGGATATCTAACAGCAATAAACTTTTTATCTGAATACTTTTGCCATAGTGCATATTCAGCATGTCTTTTAATTACATCATATGGATAATCTCCTCTATCACACCATATAAGCTCACCTTCTGCTGCATTAAAATCTGTTTCTAAAGTATCAATATGTTTCGAATCATATACTGCTGTAGTAGACATATAAATATATTTATCGCAATCAATAACATCCAATAGATTTTTAACATCATTTGAACAATATGCAATTTTATCAATAACCACATCAAAATGCTTATTACTTAGTTGTGTTTTGATACTATCTGCATTACATCTATCAAATATAATTCTATTAACTTTATCACCATATTTATCTTTTGCCATTCCTCTTGTTGCAATTGTAACTTCATGGCCTTTCTTTAATAAATCATCCACCATTGGAATTCCAAAAAACCTTGTTCCACCAATAACTAAAATATTCATATGTGCTAATCCTCCAAAGAAAAAAGTCTTCTATAATAAAATATATTATCATAGAAGACTTTACTATTCTATATTATTTTTTTCTAATACTACTAGCCCACGCTATGGCATCATCAATATGTGGCTTAAAGTTTTCTTTTCCAACCTTATCAACAAATCCGCATCTTTCCATAGTCTTCATAGGCTGCTCATTTACATGAGAAAATACCATCTGAATGTTTGCTTCCTTACATCTCTCAAAAAGACCTTCCATGGCATGCATAGCTGATGCATCTAACGCTGGCACACCTCTCATTCTAAAGATAATAACTTCTGTAAAATCCTTAAAATGAACTTCTGCAAGTCTATCAGCATCACCAAAAAACATAGGTCCTGAAATCTCATATACACGAACATGCTTTGGAAGTTCCTTTAGATCAATACCATCCGGATCTTCTTCAGGATCATAATACTTCCAACCTGATACAACTGACTCGTCACTCATTCTCTTCATAAAGAGTACGCAAGCCATAATCATACCAACTTCAATAGCAACTACAAGGTCAAATACCACTGTAAGAATAAATGTTACAACAAGTACTATAACATCACTTACTGGCGCTGTCTTACAAAGATGTACAAAAGTTCTCCACTGACACATATTATAAGCAACCATGAAAAGAATTGCTGCAATAGTAGGCATTGGAATAAGTGCCGCATATGGCATTAAAATAATAAGTACAAGCACAAGCACTATTGAATGAACCATACCTGCTATAGGTGTTCTACCACCATTTTTAATGTTCGCTGCAGTTCTTGCAATGGCACCCGTTGCCGGAATACCACCGAAAAGTGCTGAACCTATGTTACCTGCACCCTGTGCTATAAGTTCCATATTTGAACGATGATGTGAATTAATCATACCGTCAGCAACAACACATGATAAAAGTGATTCAATTGCAGCTAAAATAGCAATTGTCACTGCATCAGATGCTACATTCTTAACAGCATAAATTGACATGGTAGGCATCTTAAATGATGGTAATTTATTAGAAATTTTATACAAATCACCAATTGTATTAACATGCATGTTTAATCCTTTAACCATTGCAATTCCAACAAACACAGCAATAAGTGAACCTGGAATTTTTTCAGAAATATATGGCCATATTATTAGAACCGCAAGACATACAGCTCCAACAATTAAAGCTTCATAATTAATTGTTTTTATATTCTTTACAATTGCTTCAACTTTCTCCATTGTTTCAATTGTAACTGTTCCTTTAGGATAAGTTAATCCTAGAAAATCCTTAATTTGTCCCACTAATATGGTTACAGCAATACCTGCCGTAAATCCAGTGGTTATTGTATATGGGATAAATTTAATTAAAGAACCAAGTCTTAAAAGTCCCATAACTATAAGTAAAATACCAGCTAGTACAGTTGCAAGTGCAAGTCCACCCATACCATTTTTAGCAACAATACCTGCAACAATTGTAGCAAATGCTGCTGTAGGTCCAGCAATCTGTACTCGGCTTCCGCCTAAAAACGAAATAATAAATCCTGCAATAATAGCAGTATAAATACCCTGTTCAGGTCCTACCCCTGAAGCAAGAGCAAGTGCAATTGATAAAGGTAATGCAATAATGGCAACAATTATACCAGAGATTACATCTGTAACAAATTTCTTACCATCATAGCTTTTCATTACACTAAATAGCATCGGTTTAAGCTTATCTTTTTTCATTCCTATACACTCCATTTTCAATTTTAAACCCTGCCAAAAACCTTATAATAATACCCTTGTTCTTTACCGCTCTTTTTACATAATAAAAAGTCGACGTTTCAATATCTAGTATGAATCCATCAACTTTTAATTATTTATACTAATATCAATTAACAATATTTAATATATTATTTTTTTCCCTTAAGAATCTCTTTAATATTTTTTTCTTTCTTCTCTTCAACATCAAAAGTCCCAGCTTTTCTTAACTTTATATATAAATAAATATATAATGCTAGTAATACAATATATACAACTCCAATAACTGGTACTGCTTTTTTAGGAATCTTATATCCAAACATATCGGAACACACAATTGCAAATGTACCAAATCCTAAAATCATCTGCAATAATCCAGTTATTCCAATAAGATTACTATTATTATCCATCTTATCCTCCATCTATATTACAAACAATCACATTTATAAACTATTTAATCTTCATGATTTCACACATTTTCTTAGTATTTGCTACTACATCTCCAGAATATACTGTTGATCCTGCAACAACTACATTGATACCAGCTTCAAGAACCATCTCTAAGTTGTCAAAGTTAATGCCGCCATCAACTTCAATGTCGCATTTATATCCATTATCATCTATGTATTTCTTTAATGTTTTTATCTTATCTGTAACACTATCAATATACTTCTGACCACCAAAGCCCGGCTCTACTGACATACAAAGAACCATGTCAATCATAGGAACATATTCAAATACGCTTTCTATCGGTGTATTTGGTTTAAGTGCAACAGAAGCTTTCATTCCAAGACTTTTTATTTTTTCAATGGTAGCCTTTAAGTCTTTACATGCTTCAATATGAACAGTAATAAGATCAGCTCCACTATTCTTAAAATCTTCAATATATCTAATAGGTTCAGTAACCATAAGATGAACATCAAAAACCTTATCTGTTACTTTTCGTATTGATTTAATGACAGGCATACCATAAGATATCGAAGGTACAAACATACCATCCATAACATCAATATGAATATACTCTGCTCCGCCTTCTACAACACTCTTAATTTCTTCACCAAGTTTTGTAAAATCCGCCGATAATATCGAAGGTGCTAAAATATTCATTTTTATTTCCTCACACTAAAAAATTCCCCATAATTTTTGTAAACCAATACAAAACATTAATACTTCTTATTATTCTTCAATTCCTCAAAAATCTCTTTATAATTTTCATATCTAACCTTGGATACTTCACCACTTTCTATAGCTTCTTTAAGTGCGCATCCTGGTTCATTTACATGAACACAACCATTATACTTACACTGATTCTCATAAGGAGCAAATTCCGGATAATAAAACCTTAAATTATTCTCATCTATCTGTGGAACAAAAATGGTACTAAATCCTGGAGTATCAAATATATAAGTATCATGACCAAGTCTAAAAATTTCAGAGTGTCTTGTAGTATGCTTACCTCTACCAATCTTTTTACTAATCTCACCAGTATCCATAAGTTCATCATCCATAATACTATTAAGTATTGATGACTTACCAACACCTGATGGTCCTGCAAATACTATGGTCTTACCCATAATAATACTCTTAAGTTCATCTATTCCTTCACCATTATAAGTACTTGTAAATAATACCTTATAACCAGCTGGTTCATATATTTTTTTATAATCTTCTATATCGCTTTTAGTTGTTTCATCAACCTTATTAAAACATATAATAGTCTTAACATCCATATACTCCATCATGACCAAGAACTTATCAAGTAAGTTTAAATTTGGTTTTGGATTAGATATAGCAAAAACAACCAAAGCTAAATCAACATTTGCTACAGCAGGTCTTATTAACTCATTCTTTCTTGGAAGAAGCTTTGTAATATTACCTTTTAATTCTTCCTCATCAATAATATCAATACAGACATTATCCCCAACCAAAGGCTTTTGTGATTTATTTCTAAACACACCTTTAGCTTTACATTCATAAAGTTTATCTTCTTTTGTATTAACGTAATAAAAACCTGCTATACCTTTTACTATTTTACCTTGCATTACATTCCTTTAATGTGGCCAGTTCCCCTGTTGTGGCCAATTACCCTGTGGCCATCCTTGGTTTTGCTGGTTCTGCTGATTCTGCTGATTCTGCTGATCCTGTTGATTTGGGTCAGATGGCTGTTCACCCTGATTTGGTGGTGTAGTCTGTTCACCCCAGTTCTGATCTGATGGTTGCTCGCCCCAATTCTGATCTGATGGCTGTTCACCCCAGTTCTGATCTGACTGTGATTCCTGCTGTGTTTCAGTCTGTTCCTGTGTTTCAGTTTCAGTAGGAATTTCCTTCTTACCTAAACTAACAACAATATCAACTGAAGATCCAAGTGGCTGCTGACTACCAGACTTAGCTAACTGAGCAATTACTCTGCCATTTTTAACAGTATCACTATAAACTTCAATTACTTTACCAAGTTTTAAACCTGCACCTGAAAGTTTTCCAGACACATCTTTCTGTTTTGCACCAACTAAGCTTGGTACTGTTGTAGTAGCCTTATATTCAGGTCCTCTACTACATGTAATAGTTACTTCATCACCCTTTCTAACATCTACTCTTGTTGACTTACTCTGAGCGATTACTTTATTAACTTCTGATGGACTAAAATCATATTCAACCGTAACATTTAATTCTAATGCTTCAAGTTTCTGCATTGCAGTAGTAAGATCCTGTCCAACAACATCAATCATATCATGCACTTCAGGACCTTTACTTAATGTAATAACTACCTGTATGTGCTTTTCAACTACTGTATCAGCAAGTTCAGACTGCTTACATACTAAACCTTTTTCAATGGTTTCATCGAAATCATATTCATATGCAACACCTAAGCCGTTTTCATTAAGTTTTTCCATGGCTTCATTTTCAGTCAGACCAATTACATTAGGTACATATGTATGCATATCGTCTAAAGTTTCTTCTGTCTTAACTGTTACACTATTATTCATAGATGTATTAATACCAAAATTCTTCATTATCTTTGAAACTAAAACAATAAGGAATATAAGAATAATTATACCTACTGCAATACTTCCAACTGCAATTATCTTATCAAACTTTGGATTAACTGCATCTATATCATCATTTTCATTTTCTAAAATCTGAGTCTTACTAAGTTCATCATTAGTATCACCACTCTGGATTGTATCAATGTCATCATCTGTAAGTGCCGATGCTTTTTTAATTGTTGAAATTTCATCATCTGAAATAACAATCGTTGTACCATCATTTCCTACTGTTGATAAAACAACAAAATCTTCGTCAGGCGTAACTAATGATCTCTTTAAATCTGCAATTAAAGAATTTATCTTTAAATATCTTCTATCTGCCTTCTTCTGTGTACATTTATATACAATCTTTTCAACACTAATTGGAATATCCGGAACCAATGCCTTAAGATTTGGAATATCATTTTGAATATGCTGAAGTGCTATAGTTACAGTACTATCCCCTTCAAATGGAACTCTTCCTGCAAGCATTTCAAAAAGTGTTATACCAAGTGAATAAATATCACTCTTTTCGTCAATATATCCACCTCTAGCCTGTTCAGGAGAAATATAATGAACTGAACCAACAGCATTTGAATTAATAGTATTTGTGTTAGCTGTTGTGGCTCTAGCGATACCAAAGTCTGTAACCTTAACCTTACCTTCTTTTGAAATAATAATATTCTGCGGTTTAATATCTCTATGAATAATATGATTATTGTGAGCTGCTTCTATACCCTGTGCAACCTGAATGGCGATACTTACACTTTCCTTTATTGTAAGTCTACCCTTTCTTTCAATGTACTGCTTAAGAGTAATTCCTTCTATTAATTCCATTACGATATAATAAAGACCATTATCTTCACCTACATCGTAAACATTAACAATATTAGGATGGGATAGTCCTGCTGCTGACTGTGCTTCATTTTTGAACTTTGCAACAAAACTCTTATCCTCACTATAATCTTGTTTTAAAACCTTAATGGCAACGAATCTATTAAGCTTATGGCATTTAGCTTTATATACATCCGCCATACCACCAGATCCAACTCTTTCTAAAATTTCATAGCGATCACTAATAAATGTTCCGCTTTTTAACATATCTTAATCCCTTTATTCCGGTCTTACAATTAATACCGAAATATTGTCCTTTCCGCCATTTTTATTGGCCTCGTCTACAAGCTTTTTAGTTGCTAATTCTAAGTCCTGATGGTTAAGAACAATATCCTTTATTGTTTCATCATCAACCATATTTGAAAGTCCATCAGTGCACATCAGTATTATATCTCCATGATGGTAGGATATCTCAAAGATATCAGATATAACATCCATCGATGCACCAACAGCTCTTGTAATTATATTCTTCTTTTCATGAAGTCTTGCATTACTTCTTGAAATCTCTCCATTACTAACCATCTCTTCAACATAGGAGTGGTCTCTTGTTATCTGTTTGATTTTTTCCTTATTAATCAAATACAATCTGCTATCACCAATATTTGCTATAAATAATGATTTATCTATATATGAACATACAACCAAAGTTGTACCCATACCATCAAAATCTTCATTAGTGTTAGCAAGTTCTATAAGCTCTTCGTTCGCTTTAAGTATGGCATCATCAATAATAGAAATGGGATTTCTTCCATTATTCTCTTTTATGTGGCTAACAAACTGAGTTACTGTATATCTAGAAGCAACATCACCTGCTTTATGTCCACCCATACCATCTGCAACAATATATAAATTAGGGAGGTTTCCAACAGGCTTATCACTATAATATACATAGTCCTGATTCATTTGTCTTTTAGAACCGACGTCAGTTCTACCATATGATATCATCTGTTTTTCCCTCCTTTACTGTCAATATAACTCTTTCTAAGCTGTCCACAGGCACCATTTATATCCCTGCCCATTTCCCTTCTTATAGTAACATTTATTCCATTTTTTTCAAGAACATTTTTAAACTTATGTACAAACTCCATATTTGTGCTCTTGAAATCTCTTTCCTTAATAGGATTAACTGGAATAAGATTAACATGTGCATTTCGTCCATTTAAAAGTTTTGATAAACGATTCGCATCTTCCATTGTATCATTTTCATTTGCTACTAAGCAATATTCAAATGAAATTCTTCGTCCTGTCTGTTCAAAGAAGTAATCTGTCGCCTTTAATATTTCATCAATAGAATATTTATTAGCTATTGGCATAAGCGTCTTTCTTCTTTCATCCGTTGTTGAATGAAGCGAAATAGCTAATGTGATTTGCAGCTTACAATCTGCAAGTTTATATATATTAGGTACAATTCCGCATGTGGATAATGTAATATTTCTACCACTTAGATTATACCCATTTTCATCTGTAATTAATTCTATGAATTTTAAAACATTATCATAATTATGAAGTGGTTCACCACTTCCCATTAATACAATGTTTGAAATTCGCTCACCTGTAATTCTAGTAATCTCATATATCTGTGATAACATTTCAGACGCAGTTAAGTTTCTTGTAAGTCCATCAAGTGTTGATGCACAAAACTTACATCCCATCGCACAACCAACCTGAGTAGATATGCATACGCTATTACCATGATGATATCTCATGAATACACTTTCAATAACATTTCCATCCATAAGTTCAAATAAAAACTTTTTAGTTCCATCTTCCTTAGATGTTAAAACATCAATGGCCTCAATGTTATTTATATATGTATTCTCTTTAAGAATCTCCCTTAGATTTTTAGAAAGATTGCTCATTTCATCATAAGTTTTTACTCTGTCTGAATGTAGCCATTTAAAAGTCTGCTTTGCTCTAAATGACTTTTCATTTATATTCAAAAAATATTCTTCAAGTTCACCATAAGTCATTGATAAAATATCAACCTTATTAATAGACTCACTCATAATATCTCTCTTATCCTCTAATAAATCTAGCTATAAAGAAACCATCCATGTCAAACTCACCTGGTATAATTTCCAAATAACCTTTATCCGTATTTTCATTTTTCATATTCTCACTTAAATACGGATTTAAACTTGATAACTTAAAATCATAATTATCCAATATATGTTTTACCATTCCCATGTTTTCTTCTTCAGTAAGTGTACATGTACTATATACCAACGTACCGCCTTTTTTAACATATGGAATACTACTATCAACAATTTCTTTTTGTAATTTAGAAAGTTCTAATACATCTTCCTTTTTAATTCTATACTTAATGTCTGATTTATTATTTATAACGCCAAGTCCAGAACATGGAACATCACATATTAAAACATCAGCTTTTCCAATTAATGATTTATCTGTATTTCTAGCATCAAAAACTTTTGATTGTACATTTTTAACACCAGTTCTTTTAATATTCTCATTAATCAAACTAACTTTACCTTCAGTTAAATCCCTAGCAAATACTGTACCTGTACCATTAAGCATTTCAGCGATATGTATAGCCTTTCCACCTGGAGCACTACACACATCAACAACAATGTCACCATTTTCAACTCCACTTACAAGTCCTGGAATCATAGAAGCTGTATCCATTATTGTTATAAGTCCCATGGCATATACAGGATTCTTTGTTATATCACCAAATTTCTCAATATACACAGCGCTGTCAACATATGGATTATCATAAACCTTAACTCCACTTGCTACAAGCATTGCTATTATTTCTGCCTTGCTGTGTTTTGATAAATTAAGTCTTGCATTAATATGTCTTTCATTAAATAAAGAGCTTAACACTTTATCTTTTTTATCACCATATAATTCTAATACTTCTTCAGGAATTGAATATTTGATAGAATCATCGGCTTCTTCAATCTTTTTAAGAATATCTTCTTTTTCTCTAACAATACTTCTTAAAACACCATTAACAAAACCTGATAAGGGAGCAAATGATCTCTTTTTACAAATCTTTACCGCCTCATCAACAGCACTTCTATCCGGAACCTGTTCCATGTATAAAATCTGATAAATACTCATTCTAAGAACATTTCTTATAACTTTCTTCATCTTATTTATACTTGTCTTTGAATAAAGAGAAATAACATAATCCAAAGTTATCTTTCTTTCAACAGTTCCTTCAACAAGTCTTAGAAAAAATGATCTATCAACATCTGATAATTCATTTTTATCCATGTAGTTTCTTTCTACTATATGACTTTTTTCTTCGTCTTCTAAAATAGACACCAAAGCATTCACTGCTATGTTTCTAACATTAACTCGTGCTGTCACTAATCTCTCCTGTTACTAAACAATAATAATAATCTAATGAACTGCAAAAGCGCTGTAGCTAATGCTGCAACATATGTCATTGCAGCTGCAGTAAGCACTTTTCTAGCCTGTTTTGTTTCCACCTCACCAAGAATACCTCTATCTCTAAGTGTTCTTAGAGCTCTGCTTGAAGCATCTATTTCTACAGGAAGTGTAACTAACTGAAATAATACAACTCCAAGAAATGCATATATACCAATATTTAAGAATAACTGACTTGAATTACCTCTAAATAATAAACCAAGTATAATAAATATATATGATGCATATGTACCGATATTAGCTAAAGGTACGATTGTATTTCTAATCTTAATTGGAACATAACCAGTATGATGCTGAATAACATGACCAATTTCATGAGCAGCAACCCCAGCTGCTGCAACTGATGTGCTTGCATATGTTGAATCCGATAGATTTACAACATTTGTCTGTGGATTATAATGATCTGTTAAATTACCAGGAATATGATTTACCTGAACGTCATATATTCCATTAGCTCTTAATATTTCTTCAGCAACCTGTGCACCTGTTTTATTACTATTAGTTCTAACTTTATCATACTTTCTATATGTAGAACTTACCTTCGATGAACAAATGGTTGAAAAAACAAATCCAATCAATACTAAAATATAAGTCCAGTCGAAATGATAATATCCTCTCATTCCTCTGCTATAACTGCCATAATGATATGCTAAAAAATTCGCAATTGCTAATAAATTCATATCTATCTCCTTTCGTTTTACGAAAGCTTACTAGGTATATCTTCTAAATTATATCCTAATAAGAAACTCGTTGTATCCATACGTTTTTTACCTTCTAACTGAAGTTCATAAATTGCTAAGTAATTATCCTTGCATTTTACATATAATGCATTCTTTGTTTTACCTGCAACTTCAGATGGTTCATTGTTAAATCCTTCTTTTTTAACAAAACCGTTAATATCATCTATTGATTCAACAACTTCTGATTTCCAGATTTTTAACATTTTCCCATTCATATGAGTATAAGCACTTGGCCAAGGGTTTAATCCTCTTACAAGTCTTTCTATCTCAACAGCGCTCATATTAAAATCTATCTCACCAGTCTGTTTTGATAACTTCTTAGCATATGTACTTTCTTCATCATTTTGCTTTACTCTTTCAATAGTACCTGCTTCAAACTTATCCAATGTTTCAAGTAAAAGTGGTCCGCCCATAAATGATAACTTATCAAAAAGGCTTCCACCTGTTTCTTCCTTATCAAGTTCAAGTTTTCCAACTTCTAATATATCACCTGTATCAAGTCCTTCATCCATGGCCATAATTGTAACACCTGTTTCCTTAAGTCCATCAATAACTGCCCACTGTATAGGAGCAGCTCCTCTGTACTTTGGTAGGATTGATGCATGAATATTAATACATCCATACTTTGGCATTTCAATTACTTCCTTTGGAAGAATCTGACCAAATGCTATTACAATAATAGCATCAGGATTAATTTCTCTTAATTCATTAATGAATTCTTCATTACCCCTAATTCGTTCTGGCTGACTAACCTTAATATTATGTGCTATGGCACATTCCTTAACAGGACTAAATGCTGGTTTCCCACTTCTTCCCTTTGGTCTGTCAGGCTGAGTAACTACTAATGCAATTTCATGCTTTGACTCTATTAATTTTTCTAGTGTTGGAACCGAAAAATCCGGTGTTCCCATAAATACTAATTTCATATATACCTTACTTCTCCTTAGTACCAGAATGCTACTTACTCTGCCTTAGTTTCTTCTTCATCTTCCAATTCTTCCTCTAAGAATATCTCATCGTTATTAAGAAGAGGTCCATCTAATTTATCAACATACATAACACCATCAAGATGATCAAGTTCATGACATACAGCTCTTGCTAAAAGGCCTTCAGCTTCAGATTCAAACTGATTCATTTCTTCATCATAAGCTCTGAATACAACTCTTTGTGGTCTTATAACATAAGCAGATTTTCCAGGTACACTTAAGCAACCTTCATACTCTCTCTGCTCGCCTTCTCTTTCAATTATTTCTGGGTTAATTAAAACTATAGGGCCATCACCTATATCAATAACAACAACTCTTCTAAGAACACCTACCTGAGGTGCTGCAAGACCAACGCCCTGTGCATCATACATTGTATCAAACATATCATCAATCAAATCTCTAATTCTTGGAGTCATCTTTGTAACTTCTCTACATTTCTTTCTAAGTGATGCATCGCCAGATTCTCCTAAAACTCTAATCGCTCTAAGCGCCATAACTAACCTCCATCTTAATAACCACTCATTGGTATTAAATCATATTGTATATTAATATTTTTTATGTCTTTATCTTCAACATACCTTTCTAAAATATCATTCATTTCAGAAAGATTATCTACATTTTCATCTTTTAAATAAATAAGACATCTATAATTATCATTTAACATCTTAATATTTGCCCATGTTGGTCCGAAAAGTTCAGAATCACCTTTTCTTCCATCTAGGTAATCAAAAATCAATTTTGCATTATTGAAAACCACATCTTCATCCTCTCCAGTAATTAATATAACTGCCATGTTATAAATTGGAGGATACTTAAGTAGCTTTCTATATGCAATCTCCTGGTTATAAAATGCTTTATAATCCTGCTTTTTAGAAAGTGTAATACTATAATTATCAGGATCATAAGTTTGTATTACAACTTCACCTTTCTTACTTCCTCTTCCTGCTCTTCCTGCGGCCTGAGTAAGCAATTCAAAGGTAGTTTCACTTGCTCTAAAATCCTGCGCATATAACGAAAGATCCGCAGCTATAATTCCAACTAATGTAACATTTGCAAAATCATGCCCCTTAACAATCATTTGAGTACCAATTAATATATCAGCCTCACCATTAGCAAATGCTGATAATATTTTTTCATAATCCCCTTTCTTTCTGGTTGTATCAAAATCCATTCGAAGGGTTTTAGCATTCGGGAATAGTTTGTTTATTTCTCCCTCAACTCTCTGTGTTCCAGTACCAAAAGTTTTTATATACTTAGAACCACATTCAGGACATATCTTACTAGTAGCAGTTTCATATCCACAATAGTGGCAAATCAACTTACCATTAGTATGATACTTAAGTGCCACATCACAGTGCGGACATTTATATACAAAACCACAACTTCTACATGATACAAAAGATGCATATCCTCGTCTATTTATAAAAATCATGGTTTGTTCTTTCTTTGAAAGTCTATCTTCCATTAGCGAAAGAAGTTTTCTTGAAAACATAAGTTTATTACCACTTTTAAGTTCATCCCTCATATCCACAATTGAAACATCACTTAGTGTTGCCCCATTCGCTCGATTTGATAATTCATGAAGAACAAACTCTCCACCAAGTGCATGGTAATATGATTCAATTGAAGGTGTAGCAGATCCTAATATAACTTTAGCACCTTCAAGTTCTGCTCTCTTTATAGCAACATCTCTTGCATGATACTTTGGTACCTGCTCACTCTTATATGTTCTTTCATGTTCTTCATCAATAATTATCAACTTCAAATTCTTAAAAGGTGTAAATAATGCAGATCTTGGTCCAATAATAATCTTAACTTCTCCATTCTTTGCTCTTTCAAACTGATCATACTTTTCACCTTGTGAAAGTTTTGAATTAATGATTGAAACTAAATCATTAAACTTTCTTCTAAACCGCATAACTGTTTGAAATGTTAACGCAATTTCAGGAATTAAGACTATCGCCTCTCCACCTTCTTTTATAACTCTATCAATAAGTTCAATATATACTTCTGTCTTTCCACTTCCTGTCACACCATGTATTAAATGTACTTTACTTTCAGACTTATCAATTGATTCAACAACCTCTCTTTGTTCATCGTTAAGTACAATATCATACTTACTAACAGAACCTGAAATTGGATTTCTATATGAACTAATTACTATCTTTTCGACAACACCCATCTCAACTAACTTATTAATGGTCTGTCTTCCAATGTTTAACTTTTGTAAAACTATATTTTGAGGTATTTCTTTTACATCAATTAATTCTCGTAAAAACCTTGCTCTTGCCTTTGCATTCTTTCTTTCCGATTCAAAAATAAGTGCCTTAGCATCTTCCTCACCAATACTTAGTTTCAAAATGATACTTTCTATAGGCTTAGTTTTACTTTTCACCGGAAGAACACATCTAAGAGCCTGACTCATAGTTCCACCATATGTTTGTTTTATGAAAGCAGCAAGTTCTATTAATTTTGTCTGTGAGTTATCACTTCCAACATCAATTCTTAATATGCTTTTGGTTTTATTAATATCAAACTTAGGTTTATCCGTAATATTAATTACATATCCCTTTGTTTCTTTATTACCTTTACCAAATGGAACACTTACTACACTTCCAATTTTAACAGTATCTAATAATTCATCAGGAATAATGTATTGGAAAGTTCTATCTAATTTTTCATGTGTTATATCAATTATGATATCAGCAAATCTTCTATCCACACTAAACAATCCTTCCTATTATTCCTAATTTCTTTTACCGCAATTCCTAATAATTACTGTAATTCAATACTTCTTACACAGTTATTCATAAGCATTGCAATTGTCATAGGACCAACTCCACCAGGAACTGGTGTAATAGCAGATGTTAAAGGAGCAACCTTATCATAATCAACATCACCACAAAGCTTATTATCTTCATTTCTGTGAATTCCAACATCAATAACAACTGCGCCTTCTTTTACATATTCATCTGTTACAAATTTAGGTTTACCAATTGCAACAACAAGAATGTCAGCCTGCTTTGTAATTTCTTTTAAATTCTTTGTTCTTGAATGAGTAATTGTAACAGTACCATTCTCTCTTAAAAGTAATAATGACATAGGCTTACCTACAATATTACTTCTTCCAATTACAACACAATTCTTACCTTCAATTTCAATATTGCTTCTCTTAAGAAGTTCTATAATACCTGCTGGTGTACATGATACAAAACCAGGGCCACCTATAACAAGTTCTCCGACATTTGCTGGATGGAATCCATCAACATCTTTTGTTCTATCAATAGTTTCAATTACCTTTGATTCATCAATATGTTTTGGAAGAGGTAACTGAACTAAAATTCCATTTACATCTTTTCTTTCATTAAGTTCCTTAACTAAATTAAGTAATTCCTCTTCTGTCGTACTCTCTGGAAGTTCATATGCAAGTGATTTAATTCCAATATATTCACAAGCTTTCTTTTTATTTCCAACATAAACTGTTGATGCAGGATCTTCACCAACCTGAATTACTGCAAGTGAAATTTCCTTACCTTCAGCTTTAAGAGCTGCTACTTTTTCTTTTAATTCATCTTTAATTTCTTTAGAAATTTTCTTTCCATCAATAATCTGTGTCATATAAACTTCCTTTCTAGTACATATAAAATATATACATTCTACTTAGTATCTAAATGATACTATCTAAGCATCACTACTTACTAATCAATTCTTCAAATTCTGCCATACTCATAACAACTTTTCTAGGTTTAGTTCCTTCTTCAGCACCTACAACACCAGCTTCATATAACTGATCCATAATTCTTGCTGCTCTATTAAAACCTATTCTAAATACTCTTTGTAACATACTTGTTGATGCTTTTTGTTTTTCTATAACAAATTTACCAGCCTCAACAAAAAGTTCGTCATTATCGTTATCTGAGCCTGCCATATTTCCAGAGCCACCACTTACAACACTCTGTGTCATCTCAGTATCATACTCTGTTTCACCATTCTTATTCTTAAGATATGTAACAGTTTTTAGAATTTCTTCTTCTGAAACATAAGCGCCCTGGACTCTAACTGGTTTAACATATCCACTTGGATAGAATAACATATCACCATGGCCTAAAAGTTTCTCAGCACCATTCATATCAATAATTGTTCTTGAATCTGTTCCTGATGAAACTAATAATGCAACTCTTGATGAAATATTCGCTTTGATAAGACCTGTAACAACATCTACAGAAGGTCTCTGAGTTGCAATAACAAGATGTATGCCTGCTGCTCTTGCAAGCTGAGCAAGTCTACAAATTGATTCTTCAACTTCTTTAGCTGCTGCCATCATAAGGTCTGCAAGTTCGTCTATAACTATAAGAATCTGTGGCATCTTTTCAAGTGTGTTACCTTCATCATCAGTTAATTCTTCTGATGTAACTCTCTGGTTAAATGAAGATAAATCCTTAACACCAATTGATGCAAATTTCTTATATCTCTTTGTCATCTCACCAACTGCCCATGAAAGAGCACCTGCTGCCTTTTTAGGATCTGTAACTACAGGGAGTAATAAATGTGGAATACCATTATATACTCCAAATTCTACAACCTTAGGATCCACAATTAATAATTTAACCTCATCAGGTTTCGCTCTAAATAACACACTCATAATAATTGAGTTAGTAAATACAGATTTACCTGATCCAGTAGTACCAGCAACAAGTAAGTGAGGCATCTTTGCAATGTCACCAATTATAACTTCACCAGCTATATCAAGACCTGCCGGGAATGCAATCTTAGATTGTGTATTTTTAAACTTTTCATCTTCAAGTAATTCTCTTAAAGAAACCATATCCCTTCCGCTATTAGGTATTTCAATACCAACTGCGGCCTTACCTGGGATAGGAGCCTCTATTCTAATATCTTCAGCTGCCAAATTAAGTTTAATATCATCTGAAAGTGATGTAATCTTACTAACCTTTGTACCAAACTCTGGCTGAAGTTCATATCTAGTAACTGATGGACCTCTTGATATGTCAGTAACTTTTGCATTAACGCCAAATTGTTCAAGTACTAACTCAAGTTTTTTAGCTGTTTCAACAAGTTCATCTTTAGAAGCTTTATGCTTTCCACTTGATCCACTCTTAAGTAAACTAATAGGTGGAAGAACATAATTTTTAACTTCTTTCTTTTTACTGATTTCACTTGTAACCTTATTAGTTTCAAGTGCAGTGTTAATCTTTTCCTTCTTAGTTTCAGGACTAGGATTAACTTCTGTCATATCAGGATTAACAACTTCCTTAGCTGTCTTTTCTTCGTTACTAGCCATAGCCTGAACCGAAGGCTGTGTAGTTGCATACGCTGGTCTACTCATAACCTCTTTAGCCTTCTTTGAAACTTCAATCTTCTCCTTAGGCTTAAAGAGACCTTCTTCATCATAACTATTTTCCTTAGTTGAATCCTTATGTTCACCATTCATGCTCTCTCTAACTTTAGTAAAGTCAGCTGGAGCAAATGCTGGGTTTTCATCCTCGCTAGTTCTTCTTAAATCTCCACTATCAACAATTTTAATATTATCAGCAAATACTTCTGGAGTATCTAAGTTACCATCTATCTCATGAATATCTAAATTTGTCTTATCCTGCCCAATTTTTGTATCCATCGAAACCCCACGTCTCTTCTGTCTTTTCTTTAAAAATCTTGCAGGTTTTGTTTCTTTTAAATATTCATCTAAATCAATCTCATCTTCATCGTAGTTTCTAAGTTCCATTGCTTTTCTAGCCATATGAGAACCACCACGTTTAACACCATTGATAATTGATTTTTCTGAAATAATAACTATACACACAATAATAATTGCAACTTCAATTATACATGTACCTGAAATAGCAAATACTTTTAATAAGCTTTCAGTAATGGCTGCACCAAGCACACCACCGCCTGACTTATCGTTAGCACATATTTCAAAATACTTGCTTGTCTTAATTGCTTTATTACCAGCGTCCATAAATAATAAATGAAATGCCGCACAGCAAAATACAAATAAGACATATGCAACTGTTACCTTGTTCACAACTGTTCTATCATTTCTGTTAGCTGTTGCAAATCCTAAACTTATAACAAAAAATATTGGGAATATGTATGCAAGCAATCCAAAAAATCCAAACATGTAATCACTTACGACTGATCCAAACTTTCCGCATAAGCCAAAGTTACTTAAAAAAATAAGCAAAGCAATCGCAACTGAGATAATTGTTGCACTTTCATTAAATATTGCTTTTCTTCTAACACGTTGTGCCTTTGTTGTCTTTTTTCTTCTATGTGCGTTATTTCTAGAAGAGTTTTTGGATCTAGTACCATTACTTCTAGTTCCATTATTGCTTCTAGACGCAGTATTACTTCTAGAGGAATTTCCCCTAGAAGTAGTATTGTTTTTCGATGTTCTATTGTTTCTAGCGTTACTGCTGTTTCCAGCTCTTTGTGTTGCCACTCAAAATCCTCCGATTATAATATAATGCTTGATATTATTGCAATTGAACCTATTGCAAAGCAATAATATGTAAAGCAAAACATTTTTTTGTCTCTAATAAGAGCCACTAATAACTTAATACATACAAATCCGACCATGGCTGCTACAACCATGCCGATTGCATAATTTCTTAAATCTAACTTAGTTAAATGCTCGTTTTTCATGTCACCAATTTCAAAAATCGCTGCACCTATAATTGCAGGAATTGACATAATAAATGAATACTTGATTGCAAACTCTCTCTTCATACCAACAGCCACACCAGCTGTTATTGTACTACCTGATCTTGAAATACCAGGTAATGTTCCAATCCCCTGAGCAATACCAACTAAAATTGCATCCCAATAAGTAGTATGCTTTGGTGTTTTATTACCCTCTTCTAAGCGGTCAATAAGCAATAACATAAGACCTGTTATTAAAAGAAAGATACCTGGAACAAGTGCTGACGTAACAACTCTATCCTCAATAAGTTTTCTTTCAATAACACCAAGTATTGCAGTAGGTATACTTGAAACTATAACAAGAAGTGCAAACTTTCTATATGCACTTTTAATAACTCTTCTATATCCCTTAAGTTCCCAATCAACTCCATCCTTCTGAGATGCGCTAAGGATTTTTTTATTATTAAAATATACACCAATATTGTAACAGCAATCAACTAAAATACCGATTCCTTCTACAATTAATCTCTTTATGTCTTTCCAATAACATACAAATACAGCAAATAGTGTTCCAACATGAAGCATCACATCAAAGCTAACACTTACAGTTGTCTCCAATCCTAATAAATTCTTCAATAATACTAGATGTCCTGAACTACTTACAGGTAAAAATTCTGTTATTCCTTGTAATACTGCAAATAGAATAACTTGCCATATTTTCATTTCTATTACCCTCCTTAAGACTGCTATATTTGCGTCCACGCATAGATAAGTATATTTTACTATTTTTTTTACTTTTTATCAAGTTTATTTTTGCTTTTTATGTAAACCTTTAGTTTTGCTAAAGTTATTATATTTACTAAACATAATAAGTGTTGAAGACTTACCTCCAACACTTATTATATCTCACTAAATATATTAATACTTTAATACTTTCTTAAATTCTAAATCTCCACCAAACAAATCTAGCGCACTTCCAATTGTATAATCCAAAAGACCTTCTGAAATCTCTTTAAATTTCTCTATATTTTCATAGCTTCCAAGGCCGCCTGCATAAGTAACTTTACTAAGCTTTCCTTCTGATGCAACTTCACTTGATTTAGTGTCCTTAACATATTCAACTAATATCTTAACCAAGTCTTCTTCCATTCCAGCACCCATGCCTTCAACATCAACTCCATGAATCAAAAATTCATCGCAGTAATTTGCTAATTCTTTTAATGATTCCTTAGTTAACTTCATATCTGTAAAAGTCTGCCATCTATCAACTACTACATAATAGTCCCCATCCTTCTTTCTACAGCTTAAATCAAGGACTATTTTTTCCTTTGAAACGGCATCAACTAATCTCATAAGTTTTTCATAAGATAACTTACCATTTTCAAAAATATATGATGTAACTATAACATGACTTGCACCATAATCGATGAATTCTTTTGCATTTGCTGCATTAATTCCTCCGCCTATTTGCATACCGCCTTTATATGCCTTTAATGCGTCAACGGCCTGCTTCTTACTTGCCTCAAAGTAATCTGAATCCTTGCTATTAAGTATTATAATATGGCCTCCTTTTAAATCATTAGCCTTATAAAGATTTGCAAAATAAGTACTATCATTCTCCGCCACGAAATTCTCTTTCGCTACATCTCCTTCATCCTTAAGACTTCCACCTACTAATTGTTTAACTTTTCCATTATGAATATCTATGCATGGTCTGAATCTCATACTTCCTCCTATTATTCAACGCTCTTAAGCGACGTTGCCATGTCAACACTTTTAAGTCTGATATGCATCACATAATTAATTATAACAGCAAATAATACTGTAAATATTGCACTATATGCATAACTAAGCATTTTAACTTCTCTTGCAAACATCATTGCATCAACTTCAGCTGTTTTTACAACAAATGTAAGTAATATTCTACCAAATATAAATCCTAATACAATACCCATAAAAGTAATTATGATATTCTCTCGATAAATATATCCTGATACCTCTCCGTCATAAAATCCTAACACTTTAAGTGTTGCAAGTTCCCTTTTACGTTCTTCTATATTAACATTATTTAGATTATATAAAACTATAAATGCAAGTATACCAGCACAAACAATTAATACCATAATTATACCATTCATACTTGCAAACATATCAAGTACAGTATCCTCTGTTGTACTTAAGAAAGATACTAATGCAACTCCTTCTATCGCAAGTAAATCTTCTGAAAGCTTATCATTATATTCCTTATATCCCTCTTTATTTTTTGTAATTGCCGCATTAAAAATTATATCTGTATCAAAATTACTCTCATAATATTTCTGGGACATATAAATATAATGATTAGTATAATTTTCAAATATACCTTTCACCTTACATTTTGCCTTTTTACCATTAGCATCCTTAACAATAATATTACTACCTATCTTAGCATTAATTAAACTAGCAAGTTTCTCATCTATCAAAATACCATCGTCTGATATTTCTATCTTTTTCTTGGTTTTTCTATTTCTCAAATTAATGTATTTACCAAGTTTGTCCGTATCTTTCGGAATAAATATATTTGCAGAATAATCCTTCTTTCTTCGTCTTATTGTAGATGATGATTGAAATACTTCCATGTATTCATCAATTCTATCATCAGCATCCAATCGAGACATTATTTCTGAAATTTTTTCTTTTGCAAAATCATCAAGCATATTCTTATTATCTGGGTTTTCAGTTAAAGGTTTAGTAGAATCAGAACTTAACATATATAGTGGTTGCATTCTTAAAGCTTCAACATTAATATTTACAGTCATGTCATAATTTAAAATATCACCAAACTGCTTATAAACAATTCCCTTAACCGCATCATTAATACCATATCCAACAAGCATAAGTGCACATGAACCACTTATACCAAAAAGAGTCATGAACAACCTCTTTTTATATCTAAATAAATTTCTGATGGTCGACTTCATGTTAAAACTTAATCTGTTCCATATGAAAGGTATTCTTTCAAGTAAAACTTTCTTTCCCATTTTAGGTGCGAGTGGTCTCATAAGAGAAGCTGGTGTGCTTCTAAGTTCATTAATGCAAGACATAAGCGCTGCCATTGTAATACTTACCACTGCTATTAAAATAGAAATAGTTATATAAAATGGATCAAGTTTTAATACCAGTTGTTCTAAATTTGCAAACTGTATACCATATGCCTTAATTATTATATAAGGGAATATATAACTTCCTACAATAGCTCCAATAATGCCTCCAATCAAAGTAGCTGAAGCAGCATAAATAATGTACTTATATACTATTGCAAACTTACCATAACCTAATGCCTTATATGTTCCAATCTCTGTTCTATTTTCCTCTACCATACGAGTCATGGTTGTAAGACAAACCATTGCTGCAATGATAAAGAAAAATATAGGAAACACCTTACCGATATTACCTATTCTTGATGCATCCATATCATATTCAACATATGATTCAATTGATTTTCTATCAAGAACATAATAACCTTTTCCAAGTTTATCTTTAACTTTTTCCTTTACTTCATCTACCAAATCATCATAACTAGATGAAGCAGACATTTTATCCTTAGCACCTTTAACTGTTAAATAAATTTCTGAATAACCAGTCTTAAACTCATCTTCTTTAATAACAAAAAGACCTTTTATTTTACCATTACCAACAGTAGTCTGACCTTTATCTCTTGACGTAAATAAAGGTGAAGTAAATATACCAACGATTTTCATTTCATCTGATTCTAATAGCTTATCTTTAACTTTAATTACATCACCAATTTTATACTTATCTTCCGCAAGTTGTTTATCAATTACACATTCACCTTTATTCTTTGGTAATCTTCCGTCTTTAATCGTTACAAGGTTTATATCATCCTCAAGACTCATGGCTTTTAACGTTTCCTCTTTATCTTCTAATTCAACAATCAAATCCATAGTTTTAGATGGTGCAATATCCTCTATTTCATCAATCTCTTTTAGTTTATTAATATCATCATCTGTACAACCTTTTTTTCCAACAACCCTAATATCCATCATATTATTCTCATCATAAAAATGATCAGCTGTATATCTCATGTCAGGTTCTGCACTTGTAACACCTGCATAGAAAGCTACACCAAGTGATACAATTGCCATTATTGATAAATATCTATTTAGAGTCTTTTTAATCTGCATGTAAAAGTCTTTTCTAAGTGCTTTCATATAATCACCTTTTCTCTTAAAATCTTATTTCCTTATTAAGCAAATAGTAAGTATCATATTGCAACTTACTATTATTTACCATTCAATCTCATCAATGTTAATAGGATTCTCATTAATCACATTACTACTAACTTTACCATTTTTTATTTTAATAATTCTATCTGCCATAGGAGTTATTGCTGTATTATGAGTAATTAAAACAATGGTAATATTCTTACTTTTACATGTATCATATAATAATTTCAAAATTTCTTTACCAGTAACATAGTCAAGTGCACCAGTAGGTTCATCGCAAAGAAGTAATTTTGGATTCTTCGCAAGAGCTCTTGCAATTGAAACTCTCTGTTGTTCACCACCTGATAACTGTGATGGAAAGTTCATCTTTCTTTCTGAAAGACCAACCTCATCTAATACTTCATCAGCTGATAATGGATTATTACTTAACTGATTTGCCAGTTCTACATTCTCTTTAGCAGTTAGATTCTGCACAAGATTATAAAACTGGAATACAAATCCAATATCATATCTTCTATATGTTGTTAATTCTTTAGATGAATACTTACTTATATCTCTATCACCTACAACAACGCTTCCTGTGGTAAGTTTATCCATTCCACCTAGAATATTAAGAACTGTTGTTTTACCAGCTCCACTTGGACCTACCACTACAACAAACTCCCCTTCTTCAAAAGCAAAATCAATACCATCACAAGCTCTGATTTTAACTTCACCGACTTTGTACTCTTTTACAACATTTCTAAATTCTACAAAACTCATTTCTCACCTTTATCCTTTTTTATAATCTCCCGCTCATCTATTACAAACATTTATAAAAAACACAATTACTCATTTTCAAAGTAATTATGTATATTCCTCTACATATTCTTCAATACTTCATCTAATTTTTCTTTAAGATATAAATATCTTTCATATTTTTCTTGTTTAGAAAAATGTTCTTCTCTAGTTTGAATTGGATTATCAGTATAATCTAATACTTCATCACCAAACTGCTCACTAGTTAAATCAAATAAAGAATCACCTACAACATTGTAACAATGATAATTTCCAGCTGGTCTAAGTATGCCTCTAACCTCTCCACCAAATATATCCTGAACAAGAAAAGCTGTTATAGAACACTGTCCTAATGTTTTATTACTCTCACTCCATCCATCCTGAAGTCTTGGAGCACATGTCTTTTTCTCCCATAGATTATCTAATATATCATATAAATGTCTCTGATTTTTTATTTTTTTATATTTATCATCTATAGGTAAAACATCCTTTGATTCATTACCATAAAACTTGTATACTTTCATTACATCTCCTATTCTTCAAACAAATTACTCCATTTTCATTATACTATATAATTTTAGATTATACATCCCAAATAAAATAATATAAAAGGACCTACTTGTATATATTTTATACAATGGTCCTTTTAACTTTGTTACAACTTTATGTAAACAACCCTTCACAAAATGCTACTATCTTTTTATTATTCTCTTCATTATCATTTTCCTTAGGATTAATTAGTATCATTTGCTCTTCAAATTCACTAATTCCAAGTTCTTCTTTTAATTTCGATAATGCTTTATCTCCACCACTTCCTGCCATACATGCATAAGCAGCAATCTTCTTACCTTCGAGCGCATCTCTATTCTCATCAATAAATGTCCTTAATGGCGGTGTGAATCTAGCTGCCCAAACCGGAAAACCAAATATCACTCTATCATACTCACTAAGATTTACACTATAACTTTCGAGTTCTGGCTTTTCTCCCATCATAGCACTCTTTCCACCCCAGAAAAACTTTGATACTGCACCTGTTGGATACTTCTTAACTGGTATTAATTCAAGTAATGTAATATTTTCATCATCGTAACTCTTTATTTTTTCTGCTATATACTTACTATTTCCTTCCAGTGAATAATAAACTACTAATGTTTTCATATCCGCCTCCTTTAATAACTACCTTGAAAGATAATCATCTTATCTTCTAACCTAGACTTCATATGTATAGAATATCACAAATATCTTAAATAATCATTAAATATAAAATGCCACCACATAATTGTGGTGGCATCATAAGTTTTTATTTTATAAAACTAATCCTTTAGCTTCATCACAACCTAAAACAACGTTAAGACATTGCATTGCTGCACCTGAAGCTCCTTTTCCAAGGTTATCAAAAATTGCATTAATTAAAATTCTATCTTCATTACCTGTAATGTAAATCTTAGCATAATCCTTACCAGACATAGCATTTGCTGAGAAGAATCCATTAGTCTCAGATTCACTACCAAAAGGCATAACTTGAATAAACTGTTCACCTTCATAGTAATTTTCAAACTTCTTATGAAGTTCTTCAGGTGTTACTTTTTCTTTTAGCAAATGCGTATAAATTGGCAATGTAACAATCATACCACTATAATAATCATCAACAACAGGTGTAAATAATGGTTCTCTATCTAAACCTGTAATTGCTTTCATTTCCTTTAAATGCTTATGCTGCTGAGTAAGAGCATACTCTCTTGGCGCAAATAAATCTTCTGTTTTATCATCTGATTCATAAACAGCAATTGCTTTTTTGCCAGCTCCACTATAACCTGAAAGCGCTGATACAGCTACTGGATAATCCGTACCCATAAGGCCCATCTTAATAAGTGGATATACCATCATCATAAATCCTGATGCATAACAACCTGGAACAGCGATTCTCTTGCTATTCTTAATCTTGTCACGGAACTCCTTATCAAGTTCTGGAAATCCATATGCCCATTCAGGATTAGTTCTATGCGCAGTTGAAGCATCAATAATGCATGTATGATTATTATCAGGATCAATCAAACTTACTGCCTCTATAGCTGCTACATCTGGAAGACAAAGGAATGTAACATCCGATGCGTTTATTAATTTTTTTCTTTCTGCTGGATCTTTACGAAGTTCTGGATTAATTGTCAATACTTCAATATCATCCCTAACAGAAATTCTTTCATTTATACGAAGCCCGGTAGTACCTTCACTACCATCAATAAAAACTTTAATACTCATTATTTTTTCCTCCTAAAGTATAACGTAAATATTATAATATCATAATTTGCTAAATACAAGGGGATTAACAATAAAAAACCCGAAAGAATAATTATCTTTCGGGTTAATTTATATTATTTATCTAATTTCTACTTAGGGCAATCTTTAATTGAAAAGCTGATTCTTCCCATCTTATCCTTGCCAAGGCAGATACATTTAACTTTATCACCAAGTGTAAGTACATCTTCAACATTCTTAATTCTTTCATTTGAAATCTTAGAAATGTGAACCATACCTTCCTTACCAGGTGCGAATTCGACGAATGCACCGAATTCCTTAATTGATACAACCTTACCTTCGAAGATCTGATCTTTTTCGAAGTCTGTTGTAATGATTTCAATGTACTTAATAGCCTTATCCATAGCTTCTTTATCTGTACCACAAACTGATACAGCGCCTTCATCAGTAATGTCAATCTTAACGCCTGTTTCTTCGATGATAGCGTTGATTGTCTTACCTCTCTGTCCTACAACATCACCAATCTTAGTTGGATCAATCATAATCTGAACAATCTTAGGTGCATATGGGCTAAGTTCCTTTCTAGGCTCAGCAATTGCTGGCTTCATACATGTATCCATGATGAATAATCTAGCTTCTCTTGTTCTAGCAATAGCGCCTTCAACAATAGGTCTTGTAAGACCGTGAATCTTAATATCCATCTGAATAGCTGTAATACCATCAGTTGTACCTGTTACCTTAAAGTCCATGTCTCCGAAGAAGTCTTCAAGACCCTGGATATCTGTAAGAAGAACATAATCATCATCTGTTTCACCAGTCACAAGACCACATGAGATACCTGCAACCATCTTCTTAATTGGGACACCAGCAGCCATAAGTGACATACATGATGAACATGTACTAGCCATTGATGTAGAACCATTTGATTCAAATGTTTCTGATACAGTTCTTATTGCATATGGGAATTCTTCCTCTGATGGAAGAACTGGTAATAATGCTCTTTCAGCAAGTGCACCATGTCCAATTTCTCTACGTCCCGGTCCTCTTGATGGCTTTGTTTCACCAACTGAGTATGATGGGAAATTATAATGATGCATATATCTCTTAGCTGTTGTATTTTCATCAAGTCCATCAACCTTCTGAATTTCAGAAAGTGGAGCAAGTGTACATACATTACAGATCTGAGTTTGTCCTCTAGTAAACATAGCTGAACCATGTACTCTAGGGATTAAATCAACTTCTGCAGCAAGAGGTCTAATCTGGTTCATAGCTCTACCATCAGGTCTCTTACCATCCTTTAAGATCATCTTACGAACTGTCTTCTTTTCGTACTGGTAAATAGCTTCACCAAGTACTGCAAGCCATTCTTCATTCTCAGCAAATGCTTCTTCTAACTTTTCAGTAATTGCCTTGATGTTTTCTTCTCTAGCCTGCTTTTCATCAGTAAATACTGCATTTTCCATTTCTTCCTGAGGAACGATTTCCTTAATAGCAGCGAAAAGTTCTTCTGGAATTGCACAACTTTCATATGTGTGCTTTTCTTTACCAACTTCAGCAACAATCTGCTCAATGAAAGCAATAACTGTCTGGTTGATATCATGAGCCATATAAATAGCTTCAATCATCTTATCTTCTGGAATCTCATTAGCACCAGCTTCAATCATAATAACTTTTTCCTTAGTTGAAGCTACTGTAAGCTTAAGATCTCCATCCTTCCAATCCTTCTGGCTTGGGTTTACGATGAACTGTCCATCAATCATACCTACCTGTGTCATAGCACATGGGCCATCAAATGGAATATCTGAAATACATGTTGCGATAGCTGAACCTAACATAGCAACAAGTTCTGGTCTACATTCAGGATCAACTGACATAACCATGTTATTAAGAGCTACGTCATTTCTATAATCCTTAGGGAATAAAGGTCTCATAGGTCTGTCAATTACACGAGCAGTAAGAATTGAGTTCTCTGAAGCCTTACCCTCTCTCTTATTAAATCCTCCAGGGATTTTACCAACAGCGTACATCTTCTCTTCAAATTCTACTGAAAGTGGGAAGAAGTCAACACCTTCTCTAGGCTTATCTGAAGCTGTTGCAGTTGATAACACGCAAGTGTCACCATAAAACATCATAGCTGCGCCATTAGCCTGTGCAGCAACTTTGCCGATTTCAACTTTTAAAGTTCTACCAGCAAGATCCATTGTAAATGTTTTCATATTTTTCTCCTTTAAAATATATTTAAATCTGGAAAACATTTATAAGGATTTGATGTACCGAAACTACTGAAGAAATCATACTAATACATATTAATCAGTATTATCTTTCATACATTATTATGAGCTCTTCAGTGGTCTCGGGAATTTCCTTATATGTTTTCCAAGATTATAATCTTTGGTTTACATAATATTTTTCAAGACTAATTTTGTAAAAAATTCAAATACAACAATAGACCGGATAGTTCTACCCAGTCTATTGTTAATTTTATATTACTTTCTGATACCGAGCTTAGTAATAAGTTCACGATATCCTTCAAGATTATCTGCCTTATAATATGCAAGTAAACCTCTTCTCTTACCTACCATCTTAAGAAGACCTCTTCTTGAATGATGATCCTTTGGGTTTTCCTTAAGGTGTTCTGTAAGTTCTTTGATTCTGTATGTAAGAATTGCGATTTGTACTTCAGGTGAACCTGTATCGCCTTCCTTTCTACCATACTCTTTAATGATTTCTGCTTTCTTTTCTGATGTAATCATTATTCTTTCCTCCTAATAATAATATTTCGCCAAATACTAAAGAATCGGTTGGAGTATCCAAATCCTTTGTATTGGTTTATGTGATTTCACACACCTAGATAATATAACACTTTTCCCAATAAAAAGCAAGTCTAAATTAAAATGTTACGGTAAGTCTCATACTAACCGTAACATTTTATATCTATGCATTCTGTAATTTTTCTTCTACACTATCTTCATCATCTTCAAAAATAGCATAAGCGATATTAATTGAATGGTCACCCACACGTTCGAAGTTAGAAACTAAATCACTATAAATAGCTGACTTCGGAGAACAAGTTCCTTCTGTCATACGTTTTACATGATTCTTTTCAAGTTGTACCTCTAATCCGTCAATTTCATCTTCAAGTAACTGTATTTCTAAAAGGTGTGTTTTTTCTTTATTAACAAATGCCTCAAGTGACAATTTAAGTAAATTTTTCACCTTATTATACATTCCAGTAAGTTCTGAAACACCTACTTCTGAAAAATGAATGTCATCTTTCACTCTAGTCTGAGCAAATTCTGCAATATTCTCAGCATGATCGCCAATACGCTCTATATCGCTTACAACATGGAAATATCCATCAATATATTTTGCATCATTAATAGGCATATCTGTCTGAGCTATCTTAACCAAGTAATTTGTAATTTCCTTACTAAGATAGTCAATCTGCTTTTCAGTCTCATATACTTCATCAATTTTTGATAAATCTTTTGATATTAATGCATCAAATGCTCTATCAAGATTCTCTATCGCATGTACACCCATACGATTAATCTCTCTTGTAGCCTGAAGTACACAAGTCGTTGGAAGGATAGCTGCCCCCCTATTAATGTACTTAAGTTCACAAGGTTCAATTTCCTTATCAGCACCTTTGATTATTGTTTCTGATAATTTAACAATATACTTTGCTATCGGAAATGCAACAATCATCTGTGCCACCTTGATGGTTAACTGTGAGTTAGCAACTGCTCTTGACATCTGATATTTTCCACTTCCGTTTGAAATATCCATGATAAAACTATTAAATTTATCACCAAATACCATAAATACAAAAGCAAAAACAAGTGCCGTTATTGCATTATATAAAACGTCTGACAACGCAGCTCTCTTTGCATTTTTATTACCTTGTAATGATGCTAAAACAGCTGGTGTTGTTGCACCAATGTTTGATCCAAGAATAAAATAATTTGCTGTAGTTAGATTAGTAAAGATACCAGATGCTGCCATACCAATCACAATACCAACAGCTGCTGATGAACTTTGTAAAACTCCAGTAATTAATAGACCAATACCAATTGCTGCAACTGGATTATTTACTGAGTTAATTGCATCTACAACACTTGGTAAATCCTCTAATCTTGCCATAGAGCTCTTAAGTGTACTCATACCAAAGAACAATACCCCAAAACCGAATAATACTTCACCAACATTTTTTAGCATAGGCTTCTTCATGAAGTTAATCATAATAACACCGACAAGAATAAATATTGGAGCAACTGCATCTAACTTAAATGATACCAACTGACCTGTTACAGCTGTACCTACATTGGCACCAATAATAGGACCAATTGCCTGATAAATACTTAATAATCCTGAATTAACAAAACTAGTTACCATGACAGTTGTAGCTGACGATGACTGAATTACCGCTGTGAAAATCACACCAACCGCAACACCTATACCGGTATTCTTAGTACACCAATTAAGAATATCTTTCATCTTTGAGCCAGCAACCTTTTCAAGTCCTACACTCATAAGTTTCATACCATACAGGAAAAATCCAAGTCCTGCACATAGTCCCAAAATCATTTCTGAAATAGCTGTATTACCCATTTTTCTTTTCGCAGATAAAAATCTGCTCCTCCTTAAGCTTAATCAATCTGATAGAATCTTCCATAACGCATAAATCATTTATAGAATCATATTCCTAACTTTACTCATATCTTTATCAACCTGTGCCTTTAGCTCATCTAGATTATCAAACTTTCTTTCAGGTCTAATAAAATCATAAAGCTTAATCTCCACTATCTTATCATACAAGTCCAGATTAACATCAAAAATATGTGTTTCAACCCCAAGTTTTTCCTTGCTCGATACCGTTGGCTTTCTACCAATATTCGTAATACCTTTATACTCTTCTTTTCCAATCACAACAGTTGATGCATATACACCAAATGGTGGTAAAATCTTATCCTCATCCGGTATAACATTTACCGTCGGCATCTTCATTCCTGTTCCTATGTGATTTCCATGTTCAACAACTCCAATAAAGGAGAATTTTGAAAGTAACATTTCATTAGCCTTTTTAATATTCCCACTTGCAATGCACTCTCTAATTCTTGAACTTGATACTTCGCCATGTTCATATTTGATTTTTTTCAAATTAAGAATTTCAAATCGATTATGACTATGTTCCTTTAGATATTCAACATTTCCCACTCGATTTTTACCAAATCTAAAATCATCACCACAAACAAAACAAATAGTATCTAATTTATCTATAAGTATTTTTTCAACAAAATCCTCCGCACTCATCATAAGAAAATCCTTAACATCCTCAATCATAATAAGTACATCTATATCCTGCATTTCAAAATATCTTATTTTTTCATTCTGTGTTAGTATCATTTTACTGTTATTATCACCAAGAACATTACCCGGCATATCAGCAAATGTTATAACAACAAGATTTGTATCAGCTTCCTTTTTTTCCTTCATTTTTCCAATGATTTCTCTATGTCCCATATGAAGACCATCAAACTTTCCAACTGATACAATAGATTTTTTTAGTTTAACATCATTTATGTTCTTATATATTTTCATTCTACATCCATTGTCTAGATTACCACATAATCAGTTATTTTTGCAATATGTTATATTTTTGTTAGATTAAATTTTAAGAAAACATCTTATATGGTTTTAAGAAAGCATTCTCTCTTTTATACAATCCAATCAATTTATCACTAGAATCATATATTCTATAATAAATCTCTTTTATCTTTATAAAAGAATCACTTTCCTCTTTTGTATCTACTTTTCTTTCAGCAAATACATTATCACTTATTATTCCTGCTTCAATCAAACTTTTTATTTCTAACTTATTACCATTTACAACTAACTTGTCGTATTCTTTTGTAACCTTAATTTTTTCATATATTTTTAACATATCCTCTATTGAAGTGACAAACGCTTTTTCACTTTTAACCATATCTTCAATTTCAGATAGTTTATATGCATTTTCAATACAAAAGCTTGATACTTTTGTCCTTATAAGTTCATCCATGCATCCACCAACACCAAGTTTCTCACCTATGTCCCTGCAAAGAGATCTAATATATGTTCCCTTTGAGCATGTTACAGTAAAAACTATTTTCGGCAAATCCACTATACTCACATCAACATCAATTATTTCCACTTTCCTTGGCTTTCTTTCAATTTCTTTTCCTTCTCTAGCAAGCTCATAAAGTTTTTTACCATTCACTTTAAGAGCACTATACATTGGAGGAACTTGATTATACTCACCAACAAATGACTTTATTACTTCAATGATTTTTTCCTTATCAAGCTTTTTTACTTCATCTTCAGAAGTTATTCTCTTAACTTCTCCAGTCATATCCTCAGTATCACTAGTAACACCAAGTATTATTGTTGCCTTATAAGTTTTCTCTTTATCAGTTAACAACTCGCACAACTTAGTGGCATTCCCAAGACATACTGGTAGCACTCCCACAGCTTGTGGATCAAGCGTTCCTGTATGTCCTATTTTCTTTTGTTTTAAAATGCCTCTTAACTTTGCAACAACATCATGACTAGTAAAGTCTTTTTCTTTATACACATTTACTATTCCGTTTATCATATCTGTAATTCAATTTGCTCTGTAATATTATTTACAATGTCATGCATTGTTCCATTCATGGTAAATCCTGCAGCTCTAATATGTCCACCACCGCCAAAGTGAACGGCTATTTTACTTACGTCAACATATCTCTTTGAGCGAAGACTCACCTTGAATTCTAAATCTCCTGTTTCATATAAGAATATTGCACATTCTGTTCCCTTGGTAAGACGTAACTGATCAACAACACCATCCATGTCTTCCTTACCCACGTTATAAAAATCCATGAGTTTTTTTGTACAATAACCAAGTATGCACTTTCCATCCATCAAAAGCATGCTTTCAAGAAGAATTCTACCCATTATCTGATTCTGTCTATATGTTTTTTCATAAAAGGCTCCATCGATAATAGCTGTTGTATCAACACCAAAATCAAGAAGTCTTCCTGCTTTCTCCATGGTTTTTCTACTAGTCTGTTCATATTTAAACACACCAGAATCTGTAACCATCCCAAGATAAAGCGCTTCAGCAATATCCTTATTTATTTTATCAATATCTAATAAATCAAAAATGACTTCACATGCTGAACTAGCTTTAGCATCAAGTACTACTTCATCGGCGTAATATTCATTACTAATATGATGATCAATACAAATTGTTTTCTTTGCACTTTCAAAGTACTTAATACCATAACCAAGTCTATCCAAACTACTAGAATCAACTGCAATAAATAAATCATAAACCTTATCGCTTTTATCATTATTAGTTATTTCATCACTGCCTTTTATAAAGTGAAACTTGTCTGGATAATCTTCTAAATAAACATCAACATCAACATCTTTATAGTTTAATTTTATATAATTATATATTGATAATGAACTACCAATACAATCACCATCCGGATGAATATGTCCTGCTATTCCAACACTTTTTACATTTTCAAGATTTTTAATTAATATATCATTCATATTAATTCCTCATAATAATCCTAACAATCACTTAGTATCGATTTGATACTAACTTTTATTCTTCAGTATCTTCATCGACACTATCTTCGTGTCTGTCAGCCTTTGTAACATCATCAATTCTCTTAGACATATATACACCACGCTCAATAGACTGATCCATAACAAATGTAATCTCTGGTGTATTTCTAAGATTAATGTTTTTAGCTAACTGTCTTCTAATATATCCTTCCGCACTCATAAGACCATCATATGTATCCTTCTGTGATTTTTCATCACCTAAAACACTAATATAAGCCTTACAATGTTTTAAATCAGGTGTTACATCAACAGATACAACACTTGTAAGCGGATTAATTCTAGGATCCTTAAGGTCACCACGAATTATATTAGATAATTCGTGTGCAACCTCACTATTAATTCTCGTATTTTTTATACTGTTTTTTCTCATTTATCTAGGCACCTCAACCATCTTGTAGCTCTCGATCATGTCGCCTTCCTTAAGATCATTGAATTTTTCAAAAACAATACCACATTCAAATCCACTCTTAACTTCCTTAACATCATCCTGGAATCTCTTAAGTGATGCTACAGGGCCATCAAAGATCTGCTCGCCTTCTCTTGTAATTCTTGCGCTACATCCTCTTTCGAAGAAACCGTCAAGAACATAAGAACCAGCGATAACACCAACGCCTGAAGCCTTGAATGTCTGTCTAATTTCAGCATGACCAATAACTCTTTCTTCATATACTGGATCAAGTAATCCCTTCATAGCTGCTTCTACATCTTCAATAGCCTTGTAAATTACACTATAAAGTCTTACATCAACCTTTTCCTTTTCAGCAATTTCCTTTGCCTGATTATCTGGTCTTGTATTAAAACCAATGATAATAGCATTAGATGCTGATGCTAATATAACGTCAGATTCATTAATTGAACCTACACCACCGTGAATAATCTTAACAACAACTTCGTCATTTGAAAGTTTTGAAAGACTCTGCTTAACAGCTTCAACTGAACCCTGAACGTCAGCCTTAACTACTACGTTAAATTCTTTAACGTCACCAGCCTGAATCTGATCAAATAAATCATCGAGAGATAATTTGCTCTTTGTACCTTCAATCATCTTAATCTTGCTATCTCTAATGAATGTTTCTGCGAAGTTTCTAGCTTCTTTTTCGTTCTTAGTTACAACAAATGTATCACCAGCATTAGGTACACCATTAAGACCAAGAATCTCAACAGGAGTTGATGGACCTGCAGTCTTAATCTTGTTACCTCTGTCATCTGTCATTGCTCTAACTCTACCATAGAATGAACCAACAGCAATTGGATCACCTACATGAAGTGTACCTTTCTGAACTAAAATGTTAGCAACTGAACCTTTACCCTTATCAAGCTTAGCTTCGATGATAAGACCTCTAGCCATTCTATTTGGATTAGCCTTAAGTTCAAGTACTTCAGCCTGAAGTAAAATCATTTCAAGAAGGTTATCAATACCCTCTCTTGAATGAGCTGAAACTGGTACACAGATTGTACTTCCACCCCAATCTTCTGGGATAAGTTCATATTCTGTAAGTTCTTTCTTAACTCGTTCAATGTTTGCACTTGGCTTATCTATCTTATTAATTGCAACAATAATTTCAATACCAGCTGCTTTAGCATGGTTAATAGCTTCAATAGTCTGAGGCATAACACCATCATCTGCAGCTACAACTAAAATTGCAATATCTGTTGACTTAGCACCACGAAGTCTCATTGCAGTAAATGCTTCATGACCTGGTGTATCTAAAAATGTAATCTTTTCGCCATTAGCTTCAACAACGTACGCACCGATATGCTGTGTAATACCACCTGCTTCGCCTGAAATTACGTTTGTTTCTCTAATAGCATCAAGAAGTGAAGTTTTACCATGGTCAACGTGACCCATAACGCAGACTACTGGTGAACGCTTAACCATTGTGTTTGGATCTTCTTCATCTTCCTTAAGAAGCTCTTCAATAACATCAACAACTTCTTCTTTTTCAGCAATGATTTCATAATCAATTGCAATGTTTTCAGCTGTTTCAAAATCAATCTCTGTATTAAGAGTAACAATCTTACCTTCCATAAATAACTTCTTAATAAGTGTTGAAGCCTGAATCTTCATCTTTGAAGCGAGCTCACCAATTGTAAGGCTTTCAGGAATTGTGATAACCTTAATTTCTTCCTTAGGTTCTTCAACCTTCTGCTTTGGCTTTTCAAGTACAGGCTGTTTAGACTGTTCTTTCTTCTTGCCCTTGTTCTTACCTTTACCCTTTACGAAATCGCCATTATCGTTATCTCTTCTCTTTTCCTTATCATATTTAAGCTTATCTTCTCTGCCTTTTCTGTTCTTATCAGTCATAACATCAGCTGCTGAAACCTTATCGTCTCTGTCAAATCTTCTGTCATTTCTGTCATTTCTTCCGCCTCTGTTATCTCTATTGTCTCTGTTGTCTCTATTATCTCTCTTATCAAATGGCTTACCACCGCGATTATCATTATTTCTGTTATCGCCATCTCTCTTATCAAATCTCTGATTTCTATCAAAGTTTCTATCGCCATTACGGTTGTTATTTCTATTATCGAAGTTTCTGTTATCTCTGTTATCTCTTCTATCACCGTTACGATTATTATTTCTATCACGGTTATTATTTCTATCGCCATTCTGATTTCTATCATTATTTTGATTTCTATCATTTGGGCGACCATTTCTGTCATTACCTGGCTTACCCTGATTTCTATCATTTCTGTTTACAGGCCTATTAACAGAATTTCTGTTTTCATCATCTCTGCTTTCTGCAGGCTTGTTGCCTTCAACCTTAGCACCTTCAGGTCTCTTCTTTCTATCATCTGGTCTTTTCTTTTTAGCAGCATCTGGTCTATGATTTGCAACTAAGATTCTTTTCTTCTTAGGCTCATCTTCAGTTGATTCAACCTTAGCCTCAGCAGCTTTTTCTTCTGCCTTTACTTCCTTTTTATCTTCAGCTTTTTTCTCTGATTTCTTCTCTGCCTCTTTTTTAGGTTTTTCTTCCTTAGTAGCAACATCGCTACTAGTAGAAGCGCCACTAATACCTAATTTCTTTTTTACAAATTCAATATCTTTATCTTCAATACTGCTCATATGACTCTTTACTTCTACGCCAGCATCTTGCAATACTTTAATAATCTGTGAATTTTCAACATTTATTTGTTTTGCCAATTCATGTATTCTCATTTTAGCCATTTAAATCCTCCTAATTAATCGAATATGCGATTCTCATTTCTTACCATTTTATAATTCAAAATTACAATCAAACTTTTTCAATCTTACTCTTTAACGTATTTGCCATATTTTCATCAACAATAGCAACTACCGCTCTAATTGAAGTACCCGTTAACATTCCAAGTTCCTCCTTCGTTGAAACAACCTTAATGTCAACCTTATAATATGAACATTTGTCAGTGTATTTTTTAATTGTATTATCTGATGCATCAGATGCTACTAAAACAAGTTTAGCCTTACCACTTCTAATGGTATCTAGTACTGATTCATCTCCACTTACTACTTTTCCTGCTTTGGTTATTAATCCCAAAAAAGAAATATTACTATTCATTAAACTCACCTTCTAATTTTTCGTAAATTTCATTATCAATATTACATTTAAAAGATTTTTCAAGTCCTTTATTTTCTCTTGCAAGTTTAAGGCAATTAAGATCATTGCAAATATATGCTCCTCTACCATTAGCCCTGCCTGTCTTGTCAATGAAAATTTCATTTTCATTATTCTTAACAACTCGAATAAGCTCTTTCTTTTCTTTTACATTTCTACAACCTACACAGGTACGTCCAACTTTTCTTTTACCCGACATGTTCATTCCTACTTTCAATTATTCGTCTTCTTCCACTGAACTTTCTGAATCTTCATATTCATCATACTCTTCTGAATTTTCATCATAATACTCTTCATCTTCATCGTAGTATTCTTCATCTTCATACTCTGTTCTGTACTCAATTCCAGCTTCCTGAGCCTGTGATTCACTCTTAATATCAATCTTGTAATTTGTAAGTTTAGCTGCAAGTTTTGCATTCTGTCCTTCTCTACCAATTGCAAGCGATAACTGATCATCAGGTACAACTACCAAAGCTTTCTTTTCATCAAGATCAACTTCAACGTACTGTACAGTTGCTGGGCTAAGAGAATTTTCAACAAATAATGCATCATTGTCTTCCCACTTAATGATATCAATCTTTTCACCATAAAGTTCAGCAACAACTGCATTTACTCTTTCACCGTTAACACCAACACATGCTCCTATTGGATCAACATCTGGATTATTTGAATGAACAGCCATCTTTGTTCTCTGACCTGGTTCACGAGAAATAGCCTTAATTTCTACTACACCATCCTGAATTTCAGCAACTTCATTTTCAAATAATCTCTTAACAAGATTCTTATGTGTTCTTGAAACCTTAATACTTGGTCCCTTACTTGTTTCTTCTACTTTAACAATATATAACTTAATTCTTTCTGTTGGCTTAAAGCTTTCTGTTGGAACCTGTTCCTTTTCTGTAAGAACAGCATCTACCTTGCCCAAATCAATACTGATGTTCTTACCATTAATTCTCTGAACAATACCTGTAACAACATCTTTTTCTTTTTCACTAAAAATCTGATATAAAGATTTTCTTTCTTCTTCACGAATCTTCTGTAAAATAACATTTTTAGCGCTTGTTGTAGCAATTCTACCAAAATCTTTTGAGCTAATTTCAATTTTTACTGTATCGCCAAGGACAGCCTTTGCATCAACTTCTCTTGCATCTTCCTTTGAAATTTCAGTAACATTATCCATCACCTCATCAACAACTACCTTTTCAACATAAACATGATAGTCACCTGTTTCTCTATCAACAGTAACCTTCATGTTTTCAGTTTTACCAAAATGATTTTTACAAGCTGTAAGAAGTGAGTTCTCAATAGCCTCAAATAAAACCTCCTTACTTATATCCTTTTCCTTCTCAAGTAAATCAAGTGCATTAATTAGTTCCTTATTCATTTTCCAAAATTCCTCCTTTAACCATATTTAATTTTATCTAAATGATTATTAACTTATTTATAAGGTAATATGTATCACCTTTAATTGTTCTAATTAAAAGTCAAAAGACAATCTAATAAGAGCAATGTCTTTTCTATCAAAAGTTTTAACCTGACCATCTTCAAATTCAACATCAACTGTTTGTTCAGTATATGCTTTAAGAACACCTGTATAATCCTTGGATTTATCAATTGCTCTATAAAGTTTAATATCTACTTCCTCTCCAATGCTTCTTTCAAAATCTCTGTCCTTCTTAAGTGGTCTACCAAGTCCCGGTGAACTAACTTCAAAAATATATGAATCTTCAATAAAATCTTCACTATCTAATATTTCATTAAAGCTTCTACTAACAACTTCACAGTCATCCACTGTTATTCCACCTGGTTTATCAATATAAACCCTTAAATAATAATTGCTGCCTTCTTTTACATACTCCACATCAACAAGTTCAAATTTGTTTTCTTCAATAATTGGAGTAATTAATTCTTCACATTTACTTTCGTAAATATCCTTCTTTGCCAATTACTATTCCTCCTTTTAATCAATAGAAAAGTGGACCTCTTAGGAAGTCCACTTTTACTCTAGTAATATTAACTTTCTGTAAGTATTATAACACTTATTAATATATTTGCAAGTATTTTCCATACACTAACGCAAATAACCCAATAAAAAGGATTCGCAAATGCGAATCCTTTTAACAGCCAGTAGGGGAATCGAACCCCTGATTCCGCCGTGAGAGGGCGGCGTCTTAACCCCTTGACCAACTGGCCATATATATTAGTCACAAAGAGTATTATAACAGAAAAAATATAAAATGCAAGTGGTTTTTATACATTAAAACACCGGAAGTTAAACTCCCGGTGTTTTTAATAATTTTCTATTATTGATCTAATGAATCACACTTAAGTGTTAAAATCTTAAGTACGCTTTCATTAATTCTATCTTCTGAAATTTTGCCATCTTTAACTGCTGCTTCAACGCCCTTAACAGCATCTTCAAGACTAGCTGGTGATAAAAGCATATCAGCTCCAGCTTCAATTGCCTTAATAGCAGCTTCATCACTCTTATAACTTGAAGTGATTGCTCCCATATCAAGTGCATCTGTAATAACAATCCCCTGATAACCTAATTCACCCTTAAGTGTATCAGTAATAATTGTTTTTGATAAAGATGCAATTTCATTATCAACATCAGACATTGTAATATGACCAACCATAACAAATGGTGCTCCTGCCTTAATACCTGATACAAATGGTACTAAATCTTCCTTCTTAAGTTCTTCTAATGTCTTATCAGATTTAGCCGCACCATCATGTGAATCTCCTGATGCATCACCATGTCCCGGAAAATGCTTTAATGTACAAAGCACATCACCATCAGCGAATCCTTTAACTGCATTAGATACTAATGAAGCACATTCCTCATATGAATCACTGTAACATCTATCTCCAATAACGTCATTACTTGAATTTGAGAATGTATCAGCAACTGGTGCAAAATCAACATTAAATCCAAGTTCTGCAATACTTTCAGCTATTGTTTTTGCATTGCTTCTTGCTGTGTCTGTTCCTTTATCCTTATAAGAATACATACTATCAAGTTTTGTAACATCATCAAGTGCTGATGCTACTCTAGAAACTTTTCCACCTTCTTCATCTACACATGCAAATAATGGAACATTATTATAATCCTTAGCGTACTTCTTAGTTCCCTCAATCATCTCTTTAATCTGATCTCGTTTTTTAATATTCTTTTCAAAATAAATAATACCGCCGACTGGATTCTTCTCTATTGATGCCTTTGTAGTATCACCAGCAAGTGTTGCTAAACTAACACCTGTTAATTCCTCTGGAGAAACAATAAACATCTGACAAATCTTATCATGAAGTGACATATCTTTCATCAACTTTTCAGCATCATTCTTAGCATTAAGTGACGCTTCTTTTTGATTTCCTTCTTCTGTCACTGGCTCTGTCTGAGTCTCCGTCTCTTTAGTCATACCTTCATCAACAGTAAGATTAACAGTCTCCTTACCGTTCTTTTTGTTAGAGGTATTATTTCCGTTAAAAATCAGAATAAATGAGACAATAAACAAGGCTACAATCATACCAAGTATTATCTTAACTTCTGTTGTTAACTTTTCGAACTTTTCCAACATATCCATTCTCCTTTACAACTGTCCTAAATCAAATAATGAAATCTGATTTTTTTCTGATAGGCCCTCTAATAACCCTAGTTCCGTCATATATTCAACATTAGTTTTACTAATCTTCGCTCTATTAAGTAAATCTTCCTTAGATAAGAATTTACCACATTTTGCTGCTTCATTCAAGGATATTGCGGCATTATCTCCCATATCCTTAATTTTATTAAATGGCGGAAGTAGTTTACCATCCACTATTTTAAACCTTTTAGCATCAGAATTATATATATCTATAGGTAAAAACTCTAACCCCCTCGCATACATTTCCATAACAAGTTTCATATCTTTTATTGTTAAATCATCTTTTTGCGATAATGTTCCTGCCTCTTTCATGGCCATAAGTCTCTCATAATTAGCCATGAGTTTTTCTTTACCTAAACACATAGTTTCATAATCAAATGCTTTAGCTCTAATACTAAAATACGCTGCATAATAAGCTAGTGGATAAAATACTTTATAATAAGCTATTCTATATGCCATCATAACGTAAGCTGCTGCGTGTGCCTTAGGGAACATGTATTTAATTCTCTTACAGGATTCAATATACCAATCCTCTATTCCAGCTTCCTTCATGGCTGCTTCCATCTCAGGCCACTTCTTTTCCTTGCCTTTAGCAACCTTACCCTTTCTAACAGCTTCCATTATATTAAACGCAAGACCACTTTCAACTCCATTGTAAATAAGATATGTCATAATATCATCTCGTGTACAAATAGCTGTTGAAAGAGTACAATACCCCTGTTCTATGAAATACTGAGCATTATTAAGCCAAACGTCAGTACCATGAGAAAGTCCGGATATTCTAACCAAATCAGCGAACTTAGTAGGCTTTGTATCCTGAAGCATTCCTATAACAAAGTCTGTACCAAATTCAGGAATACCTAAACTTCCAAGTGGTGTTCCTGCTATATCTTCAGGTTTTATTCCAAGTGCATCAGTATTAGCAAATAAAGACATTACCGTAGGATCATCAAGTGGAATCTCCTGCGCATTTGTATCTGTCAAATCCTCAAGCATTCTGATAATCGTAGGATCATCGTGTCCAAGAATATCAAGTTTTAAAAGGTTCGCATCAATGGCATGATATTCAAAATGAGTTGTAATTGTATCAGTTGTCATATCATTTGCTGGTTTCTGTACTGGTGTAAAATCATATATTTCCTTATCCGCAGGTACAATAACCATACCGCCTGGATGCTGACCGGAACTTCTTCTAATTCCTTCACATCCCTTTGCAAGTCTTTCTATTTCACAATTACGTTTATTAATGCCTCGTTCTTCAAAATACTTTCTAACATATCCATATGCAGTTTTTTCAGCCACACCTGTAATTGTTCCAGCTCTAAATGAATGTCCCTTACCAAACATAACTTCAGTGTATGCATGAGCATTTGCCTGATAATCACCTGAGAAGTTAAGGTCGATATCCGGTTCCTTATCTCCATAGAAACCAAGAAATGTTTCAAACGGAATATCAAATCCATCCTTAGTAAGTTTATTACCACATACAGGACAATCCTTATCTGGAAGGTCAAATCCACAACCACCGGCATTAGCTTTAACTTCTTCTGATTCAAAATCAGAATACTTACAATGCTTACAATAATAATGTGGTCTTAATGGGTTAACCTCAGTAATACCAGACATGGTGGCAACAAATGATGAACCTACTGATCCTCTAGAACCAACTAAGTATCCATCTTCATTTGACTTCCAAACAAGTTTCTGAGCCATAATATACATAACTGCATATCCATTACCAATAATAGAGTTTAGTTCCTTATCAAGTCTTTCTTTAACTATTGTTGGCAACTCTTCACCATACATCTCATGAGCCTTTTTATAGCAAATTTCTCTAAGCATAACATCTGAATTTTCAATTTCAGGTGGACACTTATCAGGATGTATAGGTGATATATTTTCAATCATATCAGCAATTTTATTAGTATTTGTTATTACTACTTCTTCTGCTTTTTCATATCCTAAATAATCGAATTCTTCAAGCATCTCTTCTGTAGTTCTTAAGAATAATGGAGCCTGATTATCAGCATCCTTAAATCCCTTACCTGCCTGAATTATTCTTCTGTATATTTCATCTTCTGGATCTAGAAAATGAACATCACAAGTTGCAACTACAGGTTTATTAAACTTCTCTCCTAGCGCAACAATCTTTCTATTATAATCTTTTAAAACTTCAATATCATCAACTAAGAATTTCTTCTTATCATCTATTTCAGGATTACCCGTCTTTAACATAAACTCATTATTTCCAAGAGGCTGAATTTCATAATAATCATAGAAATTACATAATCTTGCAATTTCTGCCTCGGGTCTTTCATGAATAATCGCCTGATATAGTTCACCTGCTTCACAGGCACTTCCTATCATAAGGCCTTCACTAAGTTTATGATAATCACTCTTTGGAATTCTTGGTCTCTTATTAAAGAATTCTATATGCGAATTTGAAATTAATTTATATAAATTAACTCGTCCAATATTATTCTTAACTAAAATAATGGCATGATATGTTGGTGCTTTCTTAATAATTTCAATATCTGAAGCACTCTTTTCATTTGCCTCTTTTAATGTATTAATATTTCTATCCTGCAATCTTCCAATAAGTTTTTGGAATATAAGTGCAGTACATTCTGCATCATCAACTGCTCTATGATGATTATTAAGCGGAATTTTCAAATTCTTAGCAACTGTATCTAACTTAAATCTTGATAGTTCAGGAATTAGAAATCTTGCCATTATAACTGTATCCATATATGTAAAATCAGTTTCAATACCAAGTTCCTCTGCCTTTGCACAAATAAATGAAGTATCAAAATCTGCATTATGTGCAACTAAAACTGCATCGCCACAGAAGTCTAAGAACTTCGGAAGGACTACATCAATTGTATCTGCATCCTTTACCATTTCGTCATTTATACTCGTTAATACTTCAATTCTATATGGAATTGGAATCTCTGGATTAATAAATGTTGAAAATCTTTCCTTAATTTCACCATCAACAATCTTAACTGCACCAATTTCAATAATCTTATCCGTCTTTGCACAAAAACCTGTTGTTTCTATATCAAATACAACAAATGTACCCTCAAGGCTTTGCCCCTTGTCGTTAGTAACCATTTGCTTCTCATCATCAACAAGATATGCTTCAACTCCATATAATACTTTAAAGTCAAGACCTTCTGTGCTGCCATCATGACTCTTCTTATATCCATCAACAATGTCATCATAAGCATGTCTTGCATCAGGGAATCCCTGTACAACACCATGATCTGTAATGGCAATGGCTCTATGCCCCCATGAATATGCACGCTTTACAATCGCGCCAGTATCACTTACACCATCCATTTCACTCATCTTTGTATGGCAGTGAAGTTCAACTCTTTTCTTTAAACTATTATCCTGTCTTTTTACTCTAAAATCAGGAATCTCCTTTATACCAGTAACCGATGATATTTCAAGCATTCTATCATATGTATCCATGATACATACGCCGTTTACTTTTATGAATGTACCCTTACCTAGTCTATCCCTGATTTCATCAAGTTGTTCATTTCTAATAAATATTTTTACACATATTGTATCTGTAAAATCAGTCATTGTAATTGTAACAATGGACTTCTCACCTCTTATCTCACGTTCCTCAAAATTAATGATTTGTCCTCTAACTATTACAACGCCGATTTCACTTTGTATTTCACATATAGGAAGAGCTTCTTCATCAGCGAAATTTCTACCAAATATAACTGATGGATCATCAGGAAGTCTCTTTTTATATCTTCCTCCATCATTAAATTTCGCCCTACCATCTTCCTTATTTTCCTTCTTAACTTCTTCCTTAGGCGCACTAACTACTTCTTTAGCCTTTGTACCTTCACCTCCATTAGAAGAATCTGAACTTGTAGCACTTTCTTCCTCACTAGATGCCTTCTCACTTTCAGCCTTACTTCTTAATGCCACAATATTTTTATTAATTGTCTTAACCAAGCTTTCATATATTAATTCACTGTCATTATTTTCATCTTTTTCACTTAAGAAATTCCACTCCATATTAACAGCAATTCTAAACTTGGTTAAAAAAACACTTTTTATAATTGATTCAAGTTTAGGTGCCTTGTCCCTGGCTATTAAATTATCAGCAACTGATGCTTTAATTACATCTCCCTCAACATCAAACTTGATTCTATCAAAAAAAGCTTTATCCAGCTGACCTCCTTGCGCATAAATATGTGCAAGGCTATCCTTATATTCAGTAAATATAATCCCTAAATTATACTGACTTGATAATTCATAGTTTTCAATGATGTTAACATCTACCACTACATTTGGAAAGAATTGCTCATTAATTGTTTCTTCAACTTCATCGAATATCTTTCTTCCAATTAATCGATGCGTAACAATATAAATGTTATACTTAGTTCTTTCCTTGTTCACTGTGGCTCTTTCAACTTCAACTTCATTGAAAACATCTTTATAATTATCTTTAAGTTTTATTCCTGGAAATACATCATAAAACTTACGTCTTCCCACAACTAACTCTCCTAATTATTATTCCAATTTCTTAGTTCTTCAATAAGTGCATTTAATAATTCACTCTCATCCATCGTTCTAATAATTTCGCCTTTTTTTATAAGTACACCCTTGCCATCTCCACCAGCAATTCCTATGTCTGCTTCTCTAGCTTCACCAGGTCCGTTAACCACGCAACCCATTACTGCAACCTTAATATCTAAATCTTCAAACTCTCTAACAGCCTCTTCAACTTTATTAGCAAGGTTTATTAAATCAATCTTTGTTCTTCCACAAGTAGGACATGATACAACAGTAATACCATCCTGTCTATGTCCTAAACCCTTTAAAATATCCTTTGCAACTCTAACTTCATGAACAGGATCACCAGTAAGTGAAACTCTCATGGTATCTCCAATTCCTTCATGAATTAAAATACCAAGTCCAACTGATGATTTAACTGTTCCTGTACGTAAAGTTCCAGATTCAGTTATTCCAATATGTAATGGATAATTTATTTTTTCAGCTATCATCTCATGCGCTTTAAGACACATCATTACATCTGATGACTTAAGACTAATTACAAGATTATCATAACCAAGTCCTTCAATAATCTTAATCTTTAATAAAGCACTTTCAACAATACCTTCTGGTGTAACCTTACCGTACTTATCCAAGATATCCTTTTCAAGCGAACCACTGTTTACACCTATTCTAATTGGAATATTGTCTATTTTTGCTCTTTCAACTACTGCTCTTAAATTCTCTATTGAACCAATGTTACCAGGGTTAATTCTAATTTTATCCGCTCCATTATCCATTGCAGCAATTGCAAGTTTATAATCAAAATGTATGTCAGCAACTAAAGGAATATTAATCTGTGGTTTGATTTTTGAAATAGCTTCAGCAGCCTCCATAGTTGGAACGGCAACTCTTATAATTTCACAACCTTCTTTTTCTAATTCCTTAATCTGAGCTACTGTACTTTCAACATCCTCAGTTTTTGTATTTGTCATAGACTGAATAAGTATTGGATTACCTCCACCTATAACCTTATTTCCAATTTTAATTACTTTCGTACTGTCTCTATGCATAAAATCACCTCTTTACATACCAGCTATGATTTTTGAAATATCATTATAGAATAAAAATACCATTAATACCATAAGTAACGCAAATCCTACAAGATGAACAAATCCTTCTTTTTCTCTATCAACAGGCTTACCTCTTACTGCCTCAAAAAATAAGAATACTAGTCGTCCACCATCAAGTGCTGGAATCGGTAAAAGATTCATAACACCTAAGTTTGCACTAAGCATAACAAGTAAACTTGCTAAATTCATAATAACAACCTTAATACCCTGTATTAAGCTTTGCTCATATGTATCTCCAATAGCTCCAACTATTCCGATTGGTCCTGAAACTTCTTCTTTCTTAACCGAGCCTGTAAAAATCAACTTAAGACTTTGAACTACCATGTTAATGTTATATCTAAAAGTAGCGTAACCATATTTAACGCATCCAAGTGGACCTACTTTCTTTCTAATACCATTAACATCAAATCCAGTTTCATATACTGTCATCATCTTAGGCGCAACTTCAATAGTTTTTTCCTT